>Ga0187851_10000029_pt1 | contig 126653 bp, 98 predicted proteins | sample June2016WEW_6_10_FD_132997 | JGI IMG/M metagenome (GOLD analysis project Ga0187851, IMG submission 132997) | Peatland microbial communities from SPRUCE experiment site at the Marcell Experimental Forest, Minnesota, USA - June2016WEW_6_10 | ecosystem: Environmental > Terrestrial > Soil >... | reverse complement strand
GACGCCGAGAAAAACTACGAGATGGCGCTGAACAAGCAGAACGTCTCCAAGGCGCAGATGACGGTGCTGAAGGCGAAGATCGCGCAATCCCGCGCGCAGGTGGCGCAGGATCAGGCCAATCTGAAGCAGTTGGAGGAGCAACTCAGCTACACCGATATTGTTTCGCCCATCGATGGCATCGTGCTCTCGCGCGACGTGGAGATGGGCGATGCGGTCAGTTCGATTCTCGTGCTCGGCTCTTCGGCCACGCTGGTGATGACGCTCGGCGATACCAGCGAGGTCTATGTGAAGGGTAAGGTGGACGAGAGCGATATTGGCAAGGTCTATCTCGGCCAGCCCGCGCGCATCAAGGTGGAGTCGTTCAAAGACAAAACTTTCACCGGCAAGGTCACGAAGATTTCTCCCATGGGCGTCGAGAAGGACAACGTCACTACGTTTGAAGTGCGGGTTTCGATTCAGAATCCCGGCGGCGAACTGAAAGCTGAGATGACCGCCAACGCTGAAATTATTCTCGAAGAGCACAAGAACGTGCTGCAAATCCCAGAAGGCGCGATTCTCTACGATAAAGATAAGCAGGCTTCGGTCGAGATCCCAGATCCGAAGGGTAAAGAGGGCAAAGACAAAATAGCGGTGACGATTGGTATTTCGAACGGAGCCAAGACCGAAGTGCTGAGCGGATTGAAAGAGAGCGATCAGGTCGTACTGCAGTAAAGCGGGCTTCGGGCTTTGGCTTTTGACTCGACTTTCGGCTCTTCGGGGCGATGCTCTATGCATAGGCTTCAGACCTTCCGCTTCACGATTCGGTTTCGATTCTACTTCGCGTTGCTGGCGATTGCGGCTGTGCTGCTGGTTACTGGCGCGGCGTTCGCCTCTACGCCGCAAGGCACATTCGACAAATCTTTTGCGGTGGGCGGGCCGGTGAATCTGGAAGTGTTCACGCACTCGGGCGACGTTGCGGTGCACCGCGGACCGGCCGGTTCGGTTTCGATTCACGGCAAGATTTTCGTCGGAGACCGCTGGCTCTTCGGCAACCGGCACGGCGATGTGAGCGAGATTGAGCACCATCCTCCACTGCGGCAGGAGGGAAATAGCATCCGCGTGGATTACGTGAATGATCGCAATATCTCGGTGGACTATGAAATCACCGTGCCCGAGGAAACGGCGGTCCGGATTACCAGCGGGTCAGGGGATTTAACCATTGATGGAACACGCGGCAAAGTCGAGTTGCAGAGTGGGTCGGGTGACGTGAAGCTCTGGCGCGTGACGGGAGAAATTCGCCTGCAAAGCGGATCGGGCGACGTGCGGGCGCGTGAGATCGCCGGCGCAGTGCGGGGCAGCACCGGCAGCGGCGAGGTTGAACTGGAAGAAACTGGAGCGGGCGATATCGATCTCCATACCGGCTCGGGCAACATTACGGCTCGCGGAATTCATGGGGCATTTCATGCCGACACGGGCAGCGGAGACCTTACGGCCGAGGGTACACAGGCCGGCGCCTGGGAAATCCGCACCGGATCGGGGAACGTGCACGTGCGCTTGCCCGCGAGCGCCGCCTTCGATGCCGATCTTTCCAGCAGTTCGGGCACGATCGAGGTCGTTCCTGCGCTTACGACGACCGTGCAGGGGCGCGTACAGGAGGACCGCAAGAGGATCGCCGGCAAAGTGCGCGGCGGAGGCCCTGTGGTGAAAGTACACACCTCCTCGGGCGATATACATCTTGAGTAAGGGTTTGGCGCGTCATCCCGAAACCCGGCGCACTTCAGCCGGGTAAGGGATCTGCCTTCGGACAAAGGCCCGCGCGTTGGAGATCCTTCGCTCCACCTGAAAAGCGGCTAGGCTCAGCCGACGCCACCGGGAGAAATCCAAATTAAGCCAGCGCCAATTACCTCCGTGCCTTGACGGATGGTTACGCTCCGGTTACTTTCGATGCACTGGGAAGATTTTGTCTTCCATTCATGAGGGAGCTTTGGCGCACCGTCCGATTATTACTCTGACCACCGACTTTGGCAGCAACGATCACTTTGTGGGCGTGATGAAGGGCGTCATCCTGGACATTGTGCCGGAGGCGGAGATTGTCGATATCTGCCATTCGGTGCAGGCCTTCGATGTGCTCGATGGCGCGCTCACCATCTCGCAAGCCTATTCTTATTTTCCTTCGCACACCGTGCACATCGTGGTCGTCGATCCGGGCGTGGGCACGGCGCGGCGGCCGATCTTGGCCTCGAGCGACAAATATCATTTCGTGGCTCCCGACAACGGAGTTCTTTCTCTTGTCTACGCGCGCGAGAGCCGCATGCACGTGCGCCATATCACAGCCGAGCACTACTTTCTGCAGCCCATAAGCAACACCTTTCACGCTCGCGATATCTTTTCTCCGGTCGCCGCCTATTTGGCCAAAGAGGTTGACGCGCTCAAGTTCGGCGAGGAAATCGAAGAATACGTCAAGTTCGCTGCGCCGAAGCCGCGAGCGCTCGATGAGAACCGCTTGCGCGGAGTCGTACTGAAAGTGGATCGCTTCGGCAACCTGGTCACCAACATTACGCCGCAAGACGCTCCCATGCTTTTCGAAGCCGGCGCCAGCGGCTTCAAAATCGTGGTCGGCTCGCGCGAGATTACCGAACTGCGCCATGCCTACGCCGAGGGCGCTCCCGGAGAAGTCATCGCTATTCTCGGCAGCATGGGCTTTCTCGAGATCGCGGCCAACCGCAGCGCAGCTGCGCAATTGACCGGTGTGGGCAAGGGCAACGAGGTGATCGTCGTTCTCGGCGAAGCCGCCGCGGCCGGCAAGGGCGCTTAGCTTTTTCTTTAACTCGCCCTTATAAGCTCTTCGGCTTGGGATGGACATAACGCTCCATCTCGCCGGTCCATTTCAGAAAGCGCCAGAGACTGGCGCGCTCCCGCCACATGAACTCCCAAAACTCCAGAAAGCCGATCTGCGTCATCTTGACCCCGCAGTAAGTCTCGATGCGCCACAGCAGATAGGGACTTCGCCACGGAGTCAGGCGATGGCCTTTGGTGGCGTTCCACAGGAAACGGAGCGAGTAGCGCATGAGTCATGATAACCACAAGCGAGAGAGCATTGTCATCCCTCGCGTTGCTCGGGATGACCGCAGGTTAGCCAGGTTAGCAGGTTAGCGTGCGCGCTTTCGGGGCAGCGTCGGCATGATAAAATCCTCACGCCGCTGGGGATTTCCATTTCATGTCCAACGCAGATGCCCGCCAGAAAGCCGAAGGCTGCTACTATGCCGCGCTCGATCTGATGGCGGATGGCAAGCCGGACGAAGCGGTCGCCGCCTATCGGGAAGCGTTAGCGATCGATCCCACTTTGACCGACGCTCGGCATGGGCTCGCGCGCGCGCTGCAAGATTTGCAGCGATACGACGAAGCTATCGTTGTGGCGCAGCGGATTACCGAACTCGATCCCGACGATGTGCTGGCGCACACCAGCCTGTCGGTGCTTTATCAGAAAAAGGGAATGATTCCGGAAGCGGAGGCTGAAGGAGCCAAGGCGCGAGTATTGGGATGGAAGCAGCACTTGAAGAAGAGCTAGCTGTCCGCGGTCAGCTCTGAGGCCTCAGCTTTCGGCGTTCCGCAGCGGCACTGGCGCCGTTCGTACGAATGAAGCTGACGGCTGACGGCCCCTACAGTTCGTACTTCTTCATCAAGTGCCGGAACGAGCGATAAGAAATGCCGAGCAGGTCGGCAGCTTTGGTCTGCACTCCGTTGGAGCGGTCGAGCGAACTTTGCAAGAGCGCTCGCTCAATGTTGGCTATGTAGTTTTCCATGCCGACGCCTTGGGGTAGAACGGCATCGGGGGCGATCTCGCCCATGCCTCCCGGAATTCCCGCGCCGGCGGCCGCAGCCTTGGCCTTGGGGCGTTCCACGGGCAGTTCCACGTGCAACTCGTTCGACATCTCAAGGGCCACGGCGCGCTCCACAGTATTTTCCAGTTGGCGCACATTGCCGGGCCATTCGTAACCGCACAGCGAGTCGAACGAATTTTTGTCGACGCGCAGGATGCTGCGGCCGGCAGCGCTGGCATATTTTTTTAGAAAATGATTTACCAGCAGCGGAATATCTTCCCGGCGCTCGCGCAGGTTCGGCACTCTAATGGGAATTACGTTCAGCCGGTAGTAGAGGTCTTCACGAAAGAGATTTTCAGCGACGGCCCTATCGAGATCGCGATTGGTCGCCGCGATCACGCGCACATCGATCTGAATCTCGCTGGTGCCGCCCACCGGGCGCACGCTGCGCTCCTGCAGCACGCGCAGAAGTTTCACCTGCATGGCGAGAGTCATCTCGCTGATTTCATCGAGAAAGATCGTGCCGCCGTCGGCCACTTCGAAGAGCCCGCGCTTGTTCTGGTTGGCGCCGGTGAATGCTCCCTTCAAATAACCGAAGAGTTCGCTTTCCAGTAGCGTCTCGGGAAAAGCTCCGCAGTTCACCGAGACGAAGGGCTGCGTCGCGCGCGGCGAGCAGATGTGGACGGCGCGCGCCACAAGCTCTTTTCCCGTGCCGCTCTCGCCGTGAATCAAGACCGTACTCGCTGTGGAAGCAACCGTACGTACGGTTTGCTTCAGCTTTTCCATGGCCGGGCTGGAGCCGATGATGTTGTCGAGCGAATTGTGCGCAGCGGCGTCGCGGCGCAAGGCGAAGTTCTGCTTGCTCAGCACGATTTTTTCGAGCGAGCGGTTGACGGCTAATTTAATTTCGTCCACTAGGCCGGGGCTCTTGCGAATGTAGTCCGAGGCGCCCCCGGCTTTCACGGCTTCGACGGCGGCTTCATAGTCTTCGACCGCGGTGATCAGAATTACGGAAGAATCGGGCGAGACCCGGTGCGCGTGGCGCAGGACCTCGATGCCATCGATGTTCGGCATCTTGATGTCGGTGATGATGAGATCGTAAAGTGCGCCATCGATCTTATTTTTCGCCGCCTGCCCCGACTGCACGGTTTCGACTTTATGGCCCTCGCGGCGCAGGGCGATATCAAGCATTTCGCAGATGGAGCGCTCGTCGTCGCAGACCAGAATGTTAGCCACGCCGCCCTCCTTCCGCTGCCGCCGCGGTGGCCGGCCCGGTAGAGTGCATGACAGGCAACGAAGATGCATTGACATCCGTAGTTTGAGGCGCGGCTTTCCGCTCCGCATCCAATCGACGCAGCTTGAGGATGAAAGTTGTTCCCTGCCCCGTCCGAGAGCGGGCCCACACCTTGCCTTCGTGAGCTTGCACGATCTGATACACGATGGCCAAGCCCAATCCGGTCCCGCCCTCGAATGTCGATTGAAAGGGTTCGAATACTTTCTCGGTCTGCTTCGGTGTCATGCCCATGCCGGTATCGGCAAAACTGATCTGCCAATCGTCGCCGGAGATCTCGATGTCTACGCGCAGCGTGCCGCCCTTGCGCATGGCGCGGACAGCATTCTCGCTGAAGTTCCAGAAGACCTGCTTGAGCCGGTCTCCGTCGGCCAGCACCCAGGCCTCGGGAACAGAGTAATGGCTCTCGACCGTGATACCAGTATTTTCGGCGGTCATGCGATGGCGCACCAGAGTGAGCGTGTCTTCTAATAAGCGAACCAGATCGGCTCTGTCGAAGCGGTACTGTTTCCCGCGGGAGTAAGCCAGAAAATCGGTGATGATGGCGTTCAGCCGCTGCGATTCGCGAGTTACGATGTCGAGCAGTTGCCGATGTTCCGCGTTAAGGTCGGGAATGCCAGAGAGCATGCTGACCGAGCCGGCGATGGAAGTAAGCGGATTGCGAATCTCGTGCGCAATGGCGGCGGCCAGGCGGCCAACCGCGGCCAGACGGTCCTGCATGCGGACTTCGCGCTCCAGCCGCCGGATGCCGGTGAGATCGTCCAATACGTAAACATAGCCGAGCGCGCCGCGCTTGGGCACGTTTAACGCGGCCACCCGCACCCGAAATGTCTTGCGGAATTTTCCGGCCGCATCGAAGCGCACTTCGGCATGCGCGTCTTCCGATTCGGCGTTGGGTAGCGCATCGAGGAATAACTGGTTGACGGCCGTTCCCAGTAGCTCTTCCGGGGCGCACTCCAGGAACTTCTGCGCCGCGCTGTTGACCAGGGTTATGCGGCCATCCAGTCCCGTGGTAATCAATCCGCTGCTGATGGATTGAATGATATTTTCGTGCAGAATCTGGAGATTCTCCAGCGCGCCACTGGCGTCTTTGAGTTGCACTCGCGCCTGTCGCAACTTGGCCGCCAGCAAACCCGCAAGGTAGGACACCGCAAGGAACGCGAACAGGTTTACAAAAATAATAGCCTGCAGCGCCTTGAGCCCGGGGTGCGTGATGCAGTAGGAGCGCACGACTCCGTAGTAGTTGAGTTCGAGAACTGCGCCGTACAAAATAAACGCCAGCGCCGCCACCAGATACGCCCACACTTGCGGAAGCAAAATACCGGCCACGATGATGACCAGCGGGTAGAGAAAATTCAGCGAGCTGTCCCAGCCCCCCGTCTCGTGGACGACCAGGCTGACCAGGAACAGATCGGTGAGGACCTGCAAAGACGCCTGCAAGCGATGCTCCCGCCAGAAAGAAAGCAGCATCGCGTAGAAAAGAGAAACGGTGTACCAGAGCAGGATGGTGCTGACAAAAAGCCGGAGGGGCAGTGAGGTGGGCGTTAAGCGAGCCACCGCCAGCTGGATGCCGAGCAAAAAGGTAAGGATGAGAATCCGTACTTTGACCAGCCACGCCAGCCAACTGCGCTCGTCGAACGTCGATTGCATTGAGGTCCCGATGGTCCGAACACAGATCCGAAGACGGATCAAAAAAAAGCATCCGCAACGTTGGAAACATCCGGCGAAGGTCAGGGCCGCACCGGACAATCGCTTGATCTTTCGTCCCGCCTGCCAGACGAACGAACCCTTGAGCTCTCGGCGCTGGAGTGGGAAGGCTGCGCTGATCTGGCCTTCCAAGCAGGTTTCTCCACGGAGCCGCAGTTCCCCTAGCCGGCTAACTTGGCGATCATGGCGAAGAGCGGCATGTAGAGCGAAATCACGATGCCGCCGACGGTGACACCCAGCACTCCGATGATCGCGGGTTCGAGCATGGCGAGCATATCTTTGGTGGCCGCATCCACTTCCTCTTCGTAGAAGTCGGCGATCTTCTGCAGCATGTTGTCCATGGCGCCGGTCGCTTCGCCCACGCCGATCATCTGTGTCACCATGTTGGGGAACACGCCGCACTCGCGCAGTGGGTCGACGATGGTACGGCCTTCTTCGATGGCCTTGCGCACCTTCATCAGCGCCTCTTCCAGCACGGCGTTACCGGAGGTTTTTGCAGTAATGGCGAGTCCTTCAAGAATCGGCACGCCTGAGGTGATCAGAGTACCGAGGGTGCGAGTGAATCTTCCCACGGCGATCTTGCGCAACAGGCTCCCGATAATCGGGATATAAAGCAACATTTTGTCGAAGTAATAGCGACCGCGCGGGTGCTTGCGGATTTGCTTAATGCCGAAGACCAGGCCGATCGTGCCGCCAATAAACACCCACCAGAAACTCCCCACGAACGCGCTGAGTCCGACCACGATGCGAGTTGGAAGAGGCAGCGCGACGTTCAGTCCGGCAAAGAGGTTGGCGAAAATAGGCACGACCCACTTCAGCAGCGCACCGACAATCAAGGTCGCAATGCTGACGACGGCCACCGGATAAATCAGGGCCGACTTGACGGCCCCGCGCAGGCGAACGGCCTTCTCCACGTAGGTTGCCAGGCGCTGCAGAATGATGTCGAGAATACCGCCGGTTTCGCCGGCTTCGATCATGTTGGTGGTGAGGTCATCAAAGACGTTGGGGTACTGGCGCATGGCATTGGCCAAGGTTGCGCCACCCTCCACCGTGGTGCGGACCCCGGTGAGAACCTTCATGAAAGCCTGATTCTCCTGATTGGCGGCGAGGATTTCGAGACACTGCACCAGGGGCAAGCCGGCATCGATCATCACCGAGAACTGACGGAAGAAAATCGCGATATCTTTGGTCGCGACTTTGCTGCTTCCGAAGGTGGGCATGACAAATTCTTTGCCCTTTTCGCGGATTGCTCCCGGCGTAATGCGCTCGCGCCGCAATTGCTGGGTGAGAATCTGCTTGTTGGGTGCCGACCGCTCTCCGGAAATCTTTTGTCCGGTAGCATCTTTGCCGGAAAATGTGAACACTGGCATGGTTTTAGCCTCTCCTCAACGTTCGTCGCTAATTTCTGAAAACCTTCGCAGCTGCTCTTAACCCGCTATGGTTGCTGCTTTCGTCGTGCATTCTTTTGCGTGATCTTCCCTACCGCTTGCCTACCGCTTGCCTACCGCTTGGCTGGTGCCGCTCCACGCGCCATCGCCGGCGCAGTCCCAGCCCCACGGTTGGTCAAACTGGCGCCGCGGTTAATCATTTCTTGCAGCTCATCCGGATTGCTCGACCGCTGCAGGGCAACTTCCAGGGCTATCTGCTTTTGGAAGTAGGCCGTCGCCAGCGCCTGGTTGAAGGTCTGCATGCCGAACTTATCCTGTCCCGACTGCATCGCCGAATAGACCTGGTGAATTTTGTCTTCACGAATCAGGTTGCGCACGGCGGGGTTGGGAATCAGAATCTCCATGATCATCGAGCGGCCCTTGCCGCTGATGGTAGGCAGCAGGGTTTGGCACATGACGCCTTCGAGCACCAGCGAAAGCTGGGCGCGAATCTGGGGCTGCTGGTGCGCCGGGAACACGTCGATGATGCGGTTGATGGTGGAAGTCGCCGAGTTGGTGTGGAGCGTGCCGAAGGTTAAGTGGCCGGTTTCGGCGATGCGCAGGGCCGATTCGATGGTTTCCAAGTCGCGCATTTCGCCGATCAGCACCACGTCTGGATCTTCACGAAGAGCGGCGCGCAGAGCGTCGGTAAAGCTTTTGGTATCGGCGTGGAGTTCACGCTGGTTGACCACGCAATTTTTATTCATGTGCACGAACTCGATTGGGTCCTCGATGGTGAGGATGTGGTCGTGGCGCTCGCTGTTGATCTTGTCGATCATCGCCGCCAGCGTGGTGGACTTGCCGGAGCCGGTGGGCCCGGTGACCAACACGAGGCCGCGAGGCTTGTCGCACAGCTTGCTGACTACCGCCGGCAGACCGAGCTGGTTGAACGATTTGATTTCGAACGGAATCAGGCGGAAGACCGCCGCGCTGGCACCGCGCTGATTAAATACGTTGGCGCGGAAGCGGGCCAGGCCTTTCAATCCGAAAGAAAAATCGAGCTCCAGGCTCTCTTCGAAGCGGTGCTTCTGCGCATCGGTCATCACGCTGTAGGCCAACTGCTTGGTCTCGGCGGGCGTCAGTTGCGGCAAGTCGAGCGGCACCAGATGGCCGTGCACGCGAATCTGCGGCGGCGAATTCGTGGTGATGTGCAAATCGCTACCGTTCATCTCCAGCATTCTTTTCAGCAAATCGCTTAACGACAGGCCCATGATCGTGTTTCCTTCCTCATCTTCAATTCTGCGAATTTAGTGGATCGTCTCGCGCGCCACTTCTTCCAAGGTGGTGATGCCCGCGGCCACTTTGATCAAACCGCTGCGCCGCAGCGTAATCATCCCTCTCTCGATGGCTTTCTTTTTCAGTTCGACCGCGGAAGCTCCCACCAGCACAAGCTCCCGAATTTCGTCATCCACTTCCATTACTTCGTACAAACCACAGCGGCCCTTGTATCCGGTGTTGTTGCAAATCCCGCAGCCTTTGCCTTTCTGAATCTGAATGGTCTTGGCCTCTTCCGGTGAAAACCCCTCTTCGATCAAAGTCTGAACGGGAACCTCGACCGGCTCGGAACACTCCTTGCAAATTCTGCGAATCAGACGCTGGGCGCAGATCAGGTGCACCGACGTGGCCACCAGGAAAGGCTCGATGCCCATGTTCATCAAACGCGTGATCGTTTCCGGCGCGCCGTTGGTGTGCAGCGTCGAGAGCACAAGGTGGCCGGTGAGCGCGGCCTTGATGGCGATCTCGGCGGTTTCGAAGTCGCGGATTTCGCCGACCAGGATGATGTTGGGATCCTGACGCAAGAAGGATCGCAAGGCCGCGGCAAAGTTCAGCCCGATCTGCTCCTTCATCTGCACCTGGTTGACCCCCCCCAACTGAAATTCGACCGGGTCTTCGGCCGTCATAATGTTGGTGTCGGGCTGGTTGAGGCGCGAGATGGAAGAATAAAGAGTGTTGGTTTTTCCTGAACCCGTAGGCCCGGTGACCAGCACCATGCCGTAAGGCTTGAGAATCGCCTTCTCGAACTTAACCAGCGACTCCGGCTCGAAGCCCAGCTTCGTCATGTCGAGGCGCAGATTTTCTTTATCGAGCAAACGGAGCACGATCTTCTCGCCCCACAAGGTTGGCAGCGTGCTGACGCGGAAATCGAGCTGCTTTTTGCGCCCGCCAATATTCATCTTCAGCATGATGCGGCCGTCCTGCGGCAGCCGCTTTTCGCTGATGTCGAGCTTGGCCATGATTTTCAGGCGCGAGGTGATGGCATCCTTCAACTTCATGGGCGGCGACATGATCGCCTGCAGAACGCCGTCAATGCGGAAGCGAACGCGGAATTCCTTTTCGTAAGGCTCGATGTGAATGTCGCTGGCTCCGCGCTTGACCGCGTCGGTAAGCACCAGGTTCACCAGCTTTACGACGGGAGCTTCATCGGCAGCCTTCTCCAACTGGGAGAGCTCCATCTCCTGCTCTTCAGCCTGCACTTCGATGTCGCTCTCGCTCATCTCCGACATCGACTGCATCACGGTTTCGAGATCTTCTTCTTTGGTGCCTGCGCCGTAAGACTTGTCGATGCCCGCCAAAATCGAGCTTTCCGACGCCACCACCGGTTCGATGTTGAAGCCGGTCATGAACTTGATGTCGTCCATGGCGAAGACGTTGGTGGGATCGACCATGGCGATGGTCAGCGACGCGCCCACGCGGCTCAGCGGCAGAATCTGGTAGCGCTTCGCGGTCTCGAAGGGAATCAGCTTGACCACGGCCGGGTCGATTTCAAAATAAGAAAGATTGATGGCGGGCACGCCATATTGGCGCGAGAGAAAATTGGTGACGTCCTCATCGCTGAGGAAGCCGAGCTTCACCAGCGCCGAACCAAGGCGGCAGTTCTGCTCCTTCTGGGCCTTATTGGCCTGTTCCAACTGCTCTGGGGTAATGATCTTCTCTTTGACGAGAAGGTCACCCAGCCGTTGAGACATACGTCGATCTCCTATCCACTTTGTGGACCATGCCTGCGAACCTTCGCCGCATTCACCCAAAGCGCCGTGTTTTCTATGGTGGGAGAGCGGCGTCTTTGTGTTGACACAAATTGTCAACGCAAGTCGATTACCTTACCAGTTACCGTAGTGCTTGAACTCAGCGATATCGCTCGAAGCCGCAAGCGGCGTCGCAAAACCCCGCGCCAGATGAGCTTTTGCAAAGAGCTTTCCCAAATATGCGCCGGAGTGCATACACTTTAGTAAGCGCCGGACGACCCAAGGCTTAGCGATCAAACTCCGCTTTGATCTCTGGCTACACTCGAGCGTGAGGAGTTTCGAAATTGCAGTTGGATCGCCAGCAACAAGAGATTCGCAAGTATTACCGTGTTCTCTTTCGCACCTGGGGGCCGCAACATTGGTGGCCGGCGCAGTCTCGCTTCGAGGTGATTCTGGGCGCTTTCCTAACCCAGAACACGGCGTGGACCAATGTGGAGAAAGCTTTGGCGAATCTGCGCGCGGCGCACTTGTTGAGTGCCGAAGGCATTCGGCGCGTGCCGTTATCCAAGCTCGAGCGCTTGATTCGGCCGTCGGGATATTTCCGCCAGAAAGCGAAACGTCTGAAATTGTTCGTCGAGTTTCTCGATAAGCGGTATGCCGGGTCGCTGCAGAGATTGTTCTCGGGTACGACCCCGGAGCTTCGAGAAGAACTGCTAAGTCTGAATGGAGTGGGTCGGGAGACTGCGGATTCTATTCTGCTCTTTGCCGGCAACCATCCGGTGTTTGTGGTCGATGCTTACACGCGGCGCATTCTGCTTCGTCACGGGATTTTGCCGGAAGAATCTTCGCATGAAGAAATTCGAGGGCTGCTTGAGCGGGCGCTCGCGCCCGTGGCGGATTCGGTGACTGAATTCAGCGCGAAGCGTGACGTTTTGGCCGCCGGCCTTCCCGGCGCCGCGCACCCTCCCTCGACCATCAGCACGGCCAAGCGCACCACTCTCACTCAGGTTTACAACGAGATGCACGGGCTGATCGTTGGCGTGGGAAAGCACTACTGCAGAAAATCACAGCCCCGTTGTGACCGATGCCCTTTACGAAATTTTCTTCCTCCTGTTAAGTGAAGGACGATATGCGTGTCGAACTTAGCGGGATGGCAGTGTTGCGGGTTTTAACTTTTGTTTTCCCCGAATCGTCTCCCTCGCTGCGGCGCGAAGCCGAGCGCGCGGATTTGCTCCTCGGTGCAGTGTGCGCCCCACACCATTTTCGGAATCCCCTTACGCTTCCCCTCTGGCTCGCCAGTTCAACATGGTCGAAGCGGAAGATGCCAGGCAGTGGTTGATCTTGCACCCTGACGCCGCCGCCTACGATTTTCGCCAGGGAGACGCCGTAGTACGCTTCGCCCAGGAACGCCGAATGAAAATCGGCGGCCATTGCCTGGCCTGGATCACCATCATCCGGAGTAGCTGACGCAAAGTTATTGCACGACCGAGCAGTTGTCCCATCTTCTTCACGAGCACATCACGCGCGTGATGTGGCATTACGCTGGCCAGGTTTTCGCCGGGGACGTGATCGAGGAAGCGATCGACGAGAATGGCAAGTCCCCGACTCTCTCTGTTACAACCAGACCGGAATCGGTCTTGCAGAAAAAGGCGCCGCCTGTATCGAGCAGGTGCGCGACGCTCGCAGACCATAGCGCGCGACTCACCGAGCTAGGGGTGCAGGTTCATAACACCGAGCTTGACGTCTCGCTCCCGTGGATTCCAGCGGCTCCGCGCTGCCTGCCCACTTGGCACGCCAGGCGGAAATCTACCGCGGCATCGCCCGCGGCGCATCTGCATCTATAATGACTGCGGTTCTTCTGCCGCAGTCACGGGCGTGCGACCCTCTGAATTGACGTGAGCCATACCCTCCCAACCCGGCCCGTAAAGACTTCCAACCGCAAGCGGGTGATCGTTCTGCTGGCGATTTCGGTCTTCGTTCTCCTCGCCGTGTTGGTCTCCCAAACCGCCTTCGACCTGACTTTCCTGCGTCCGGGAAATAATCAGCAGATCGTCGTATTTGCCGCCCTCTCGGCGCTGATTTTTTTATTGTTCGTGGCGCTGACCTTTGTCCTGTTTCGCAACTTGCTCAAGTTGTTTGCCGAGCGGCGACTCGGAGTTTTAGGGTCGAAGTTTCGCACCCGCATGGTGGCGGGCGCGCTGCTGCTCTCCTTCGTGCCGGTGATGGTGATGTACTGGTTTGCCTACGGGCTGCTCAATCGCTCGATCGATAAATGGTTTTCCACGCCGGTGGAGGCGGTGCGCGCCGATACGCAAGCCATGGCATCGTTGCTCGATGAATATGCCGCTCAGGATGCGCGGGCCGAGGCTCAGGCCATCGCGGCCGTTTCAGAAACTCAGCGCGGTTTTTCCGGACACGGCTTCTCTCCGGTGGAAACTGAATTCAAGAATCGCGAGATCACCCTGCGCGGCGGCTTCGCCGTCGCTCTGCTCGATGACAATGCCGAGGCCAGCTTTAATGCCCCCGCAGCCTGGCCGCTTCTAAAGCCGACGCTCCCGTTGAAAGCGGTGGCCTCCGGGAGTCCGGCGCACTTCACCTGGCAGCAAACGGAATACACTCTGGGCGGCGCTCGTGTGGGATCTGACGGCCTGATTTTGGTGGCGATTCCCCTTCCCAAAGAATTTTCCCAAATGGTGAAGCAGGTGGAGGCCAGCCAGCAGCAGTATTTTGAACTGGCCCACGAGCGCCGCCTGGTCCGCCGCACCTACCTGATCCAACTCTTGTTTTTGACCATGATCGTGTTGTTTGTAACCACGTGGCTGGCGTTGTTCTTATCGAAGCTGGTTACGCGCCCGCTGGCGGCGCTCGCCGAAGCGACCCAGGAGATCTCGCGCGGCCGCCTCGACTATCGCATCGACGTGAGCGCAGCCGATGAGATGGGCGATCTGGTGCGCTCCTTCAATCGCATGGCCGAGGAACTTGAGATTAGCCGCCGACAGACCGAAGCTTCCAGCCGCGATGCCAGCGCGGCCAACGCGGAACTTGACCAGCGCCGCCGCCAGATGGAAACCATTCTCGAGAGCATTCCCACCGGAGTGCTTTCGCTCGACGGCTCGCGTTGCGTAACTCACGTGAATCAGGCGTTGCTACGCATTTTTCACCCCGAAGGTTTCGCCGATGGACAACATATGCTGCGCGGAGCGCGGCTGGCGGACGTTTTCCCAAGCGAGGTGCTGCAAGATCTGGAGCCGCTGCTGCGCCGGGCCGACCGCATGGGCATGACCACCAGCCAAATGGAAATGCCGCTGCAGCGAACCTCGCTGAACGTCGCGGTGACGGTTGCCACTTTGCGGCATCACGGCGAGGGGTCGGGCTACGTGCTGGTTTTCGAGGATCTGTCCGATCTCCTTAAAGCCCAGAAGCAGGCGGCCTGGCGCGAGGTGGCGCGGCGTGTAGCTCACGAGATTAAGAACCCGCTGACCCCGATCGCGCTTTCGGCGGAGCGTATTCAGCGGCATTTGGAGCGGGCTACGCCCTCCGATCCGGCCTCGTCCGAAGTAATCCGCTCTTGCGCAGCGACGATTGCGGGAGCGGTCGAAACCGTCCGCCGCCTGGTCGATGAATTTTCTACGTTGGCGCGCTTCCCCGCGCCCAATCCGCATCCCGCCGATATCAACCAGGTAATTGCGTCGGCTCTGTCCATGTTCAATGGGCGCCTCGACGGCATCAGCGTGCGCCAATCGTTGGCTCCCGATCTTCCCAAGGTTCTTGCGGATGCGGAGGCGATCAAACGAGCGGTCGCGAATCTCGTCGATAACGCGGCCGAAGCGCTGCAAGGCGCGATGGTGCGCGAGATACAGATTTCAACCTGCCTGGTAGCCAGCCGCGACGCGGTCGAAATCAGCATCGGCGACACTGGTCACGGCGTGACTCGCGAGCTCAAAGAAAAACTTTTTCTGCCGTATTTTTCCACCAAGAAGCGCGGCACCGGCCTTGGACTGGCGATCGTGAGTCGCGTGATTGAAGATCATCACGGTTCAATTCGCGTGGAAGAAAACCAGCCCGTGGGCGCACGTTTCGTAGTAGAGTTGCCCATCGTTTTCGAGAGCGTCCAACCTAACTCAATCGTCCAGCATGCCTAAGATTCTGATCGTTGACGACGAGACCGGAATTCGCGAATCCCTGCAAGGCGTATTGGCCGACGAGGGCTACGACGCGGTGACCGTCGAGAGCGGCGAAGAATGCCTCAAATTACTCCGCCGGGATCACACCTTCGAAGTGGTGTTGCTCGACATTTGGCTGCCCGGCATCGACGGCATGGAGGCGCTCGAAACCATTCGCGGCATGGACAATCCGCCCGAAGTGATTATGATCTCCGGCCACGGCACCATCGAAACCGCGGTCCGCGCCACCAAACTCGGAGCCTATGATTTCCTCGAAAAGCCGCTCTCCATCGACAAGACGCTGATTTTGGTCAAGAACGCCATCGAAGCCAAGAAACTGCGCCACGAAAATATCGATCTCAAAAAACAACTGCACGCCAAGAGCGTAATCGTGGGCGACAGCATTCCCATGAAAGCCCTGCGGCAGCAGATCGGCCTGATGGCGCCCACCAACGGCCGCGTGCTCATTTACGGCGAGTCCGGCACGGGCAAGGAATTGGTCGCTCATGCCATCCACGCGCAAAGCTTGCGCAAAGACGAAACTTTCGTCGAAGTCAACTGCGCCGCGATTCCCGAAGATCTCATCGAGAGCGAACTCTTCGGCCACTACAAAGGCTCATTTCAAGGGGCAACCACCGACAAAGAGGGCAAGTTTCAAAAGGCCAACGGCGGCACGCTCTTTCTCGACGAAGTCGGCGACATGAGCCTGCGCACGCAGTCGAAGGTGTTGCGCACTCTCGATGAGCAACGCGTAGCCCCGCTCGGCAGCGACGAAACTATCGTGGTGGACGCCCGTATCATCGCCTCCACCAACAAGGATTTGGATGAGGAAATCTCCAAGGGAAATTTTCGTGAAGACTTGTTCTACCGGTTGAACGTGATTCCTTTTTTTGTTCCTCCGCTGCGCGACCGCAAAGAGGATATTCCGCTCTTTGCGCGGCATTTCCTCAAAGAACTGGCCGCAACCTACGGCCGGCGCCCCCGCGAAATCACCGACGACTCAGTCGAAGCTCTGATGCGTTATTCGTGGCCGGGGAACGTCCGGGAACTGCGCAACGTGATCGAGCGCATTGTGATCATGAATCCCATGACCACCAAATTCGACCGCAAGCACCTGCCTCCGCTGGTGTACCGGGACGGCCATCGCAGGGCGGCGCGCAGCGAGTTTTCTACGTTACATCAGGCCCGCGACGCCTACGAGCGAGATTTCATTCTCAAGAAGCTCGATGAAAACCACGGCAACGTTTCCCGCGCCGCCGAAGTCTTGGGGCTCGAACGCAGCCATCTCTACCGGAAGATGAAAACTCTCGGGATCGCAACGAAAGAATAGGGCTGCATCAGCTTCAGTTGTCATCCCGAGCGAAGCGAGGAACCTGGGTTTGGCCCGCGATAGCGCTTCGCTCTACTTCCAGAACGGATTGCGCAAACCGGCAGGCCGGAGCGCGCTGTCCGATTGAGCTTCCGTCCCGGTGTCGTCCGAGATCTTCTCATCGGTCAGCCGAGACGAGGGTGCTTTAAGCTCGTTATCCTGGTAAGCCGGCTTGGGAGTGGACGGGCAATCTGAGTTCATGGGAACCTCCAAAGCAAATAGCGCTGTAACTGCATTGAAACACTCTTAATCAACTCTGCGTGCCGCATAATTTCGATTCTTCGCATCGAAAAAACAGAAGGGGGCTTGACCCGCCGCCATTCGCTCATTTCGATCTCCTGCATTTCGGGAGGCCCGCAGAACTGCTAGGATGTCCCCGCACGGCGGCATCGAAACGAATCTATCCGAGGACGAATTTCATGAAATACCGCAAGCTCGGTCGCACCGGTTTTGAAGTCAGCGACATCGCCTATGGGCTCTGGGGCATGAGCGGCTGGAGCGGCTCCGATGACCAGCAGTCGCTCGACTCACTACAACTGTCGGTCGACTCGGGCTGCAACTTCTTCGATACAGCCTGGGCTTACGGCGAGGGCAAGAGTGATGGCTTGCTCGGCGAAACCATGCAGCGCAATGCGACCAAGCGCCTGTATGCCGCGTCGAAAATTCCTCCGGCGAACGGCAAATGGCCGGCTCGTTCCAAATATAAATATCACGACGTCTTTTCTGCGGAGCACGTGCTCAAGTACACCGACCTGATTCGCAAACAACTGCGAGTGGACGCGATCGATCTGCTGCAATTTCACGTCTGGGATGACAGTTGGACCGACGAACCGGAATTCCGCTCCACGGTCGAGAAGTTGAAAGATGGCGGCTGGATTCGCCACTTCGGCCTCAGCCTAAATCGCTGGGAGCCGGAGAACGGCCTGAAAGCGCTGCATACAGGTCTGATCGACGCCGTGCAGGTGATCTACAACCTCTTCGATCAAGCGCCGGAAGACAAATTATTTCCGCTCTGCCAGGAACTCAACATAGGCGTGATCGCGCGCGTGCCTCTTGACGAAGGCAGTTTGGGCGGTAAGATGACGCTCGAAACCAGCTTCCCCAAAACCGATTGGCGCTCCGGCTACTTCGGCCCGGAAAATCTTGCGAACACCTTGCAGCACGTCGATAAGCTGAAGAAAATTCTTCCCGAAGGCATGTCGCTGCCGGAAATGTCTCTGCGCTTCATTCTTTCGCATCCCGCAGTCGGCACCACGATCGTGGGCATGCGCGATCCGCGGCACGTGCGGCAGAACGTTGCGGCCAGCGATGCCGGCCCGCTCGACGCGGCATTGCTCGCAGAGTTGAAGAAACATCGCTGGGACCGCAAGCCGCAGCGCTGGTCGGATTGAGTTCGGTTTGTGACCAACGCGATCGCCATCCGCCGAGGGCCAGGTTTCCGAGTAGCCGATCTGGACGTCGTTGCGGGGAGAAGCGGAAGCATTTTCTGCGCTCACAGTTTACCTCTGACTCGTCGAAACAGTAGCAGGAGCATGCTCACAATTCGCTTTGCCGGGGCGCCGCTTTTGTATCATCCGCAAGATACCGTAACCGGCTGCGGCAGCAGCACGATGCTTGAGGGTGTGACACTAACGATGTGTCCAGCCGCGGAGATTGGTTTGTCGAGGGCCTGCAAAACCTTCGCCAGCGCATAGAAACTGACCACCATGGCCAAATCGGATCCTCGTGTGGATGTTGGGTCTGCGCTCAGCGTGATCGCGAGCGCAATATTGCTACCCTCGAAGACGCGCCCCCTGAGCTCAAGAATTTCTCCGTCCGGTTGCGTCCCATGCGGGTTGGGATCGGGGCGGCTCCGGAGGCGGGACAGCCACACCTTGGAGATGCACTTGCGCTGCAAGGCGACGGAGAGCTAAACGGCAACGCCCTGGAAACCTCAATGGATATCGAATTCAGCGTTGACGTGCAGCGCGAAAAGAACATAGGCGGGCCCCGGGTTGAGAACCACGATGACATTATGGCGATTGGCCTGGCAGGATCGCTGGACGCCGCGATCCGGCTTGCCACCTCAGATTTGGCACGATGGATAAAAGATAACTCCAAGCTCACGGGACCGGGCGTTGCCCCTGCCCGGGGGACATCGACCGAATACACCGTTTCTGAAATGCCTGATCGGAACGTCGGTATCGTGGTCAAACTGCGCCAGCAAGCGCTCGCCATGATTCACCGAACGCCGTGACGGATAGATTTTGGTGGGACTGTCCCCTTCGCAGTCAAATCGGGCCTCCCGGATTGCGCTTGCGCCCGTGCGGGCAATCCACAGGGGTTCCGATCGCCGGACGCCTACGACCTTTGGTAGTAGCTAATCTCCCGGTCTAATCTGCTGGTTACCCAAATAATTAATCGTAGGTTGCATCTGCCGGCACAAATGAAAAACAATTCTTGCCAGACTGCATTTGCCCTAACGTTTTTCGCTATCCTAGTCGCGGCAAGCCTCCACGCCCAGAACTCGCGTGGCTCGCTGCGCGGCACGGTGCAGGATGCCACCGGCGCACGCATTGCCTCCGCCGGGATCGTCGCGCAATTGGCGGGATCCTCACTGCAGCGCGAAGCCAACAGCGAAGACCGAGGAGAATTTCGTCTCGACGACCTTCAGCCTGGCAGTTACCGGATCTCGATAACGGCTGCGGGCTTTGCCCCGGCGCACGCGGATGTTTCGATTGCGGTCACCACCGTGCGCGACATTACGGTGACACTTCAACCTGCGCCCACTTCGGAAACCATCAACGTGCAGGCGAACTCCTCCTCGATCACGACACAAACCCTTGACACCTCGGACGCGGTGCGCGGAGGCGTGGTGGGCAGCCACGACCTGGAAACTCTGCCGCTCCCGGCGCGAAGTTTTGCCAATATTGCTTATCTTGTGCCCGGAACCGAGCCGGTCGAACCCTCCGACCCCACCAAGGCGCGCATCACCGCAGTCTCGACCGGCGGAAGCTCCGGCCTGAACAATGAGTTGTCGGTGGATGGCGCGGAAAACTCCGACGACTGGATCGGTGGCTTCCTGCAAAACTTCTCGCCCGATGGCATTCAGGAATTTGCGGTGCGCACCTCGAATGAAGAAGCCGACACGGGTTGGACTACGGCGGGTTCGGTCGTCATCACAACCAAGCATGGGACCAACGAATGGCACGGCAGTGGGGCGTTTTATGACCGCCAAGCGGCGCTGAATGCGCGCTTCCCCATCGAGAATCCGGCGCCGAATCCGAAGCAACCCTTCTCCCGCCAGAATTATGTGGGAACCTTCGGCGGTCCCATCGCGACCAATAAAGTCTGGTTCTTCACTTCCTTCGAGGGCGTGCACGAGAACGCGAGCATCGCCTACAGCCCGGCCAGCACCACGCAGTTTGACGCCCTGGCGCAATTGGCGTCCGAGGGATTGATTACCGGAGTTCCTTCGATCCCGGTTCCGGCAACGGTTCCGATTCCCTTTCGCGACTATCTCGGTTCTCTGCGCTTTGACTGGGCGCAATCGTCGAAATCGAACTGGTTCCTGCGCATCTCGGAGGACAGCTATCTCACCCACAACGCCCTGGTGCAGCAAGCCACGCTGCCTTCGACCGGCCTGATCACGCACAACAATTATTGGAACGTGGCGCTCAGCAATAGCTATACCTTCAATTCCACATGGCTGGGAAATCTGGTGCTCGACGCCAGCTTGTTGCATCTGACGCAGACGCGGAATTCCGATCTCGGCTTCGCCATACAATTTCCGTTCAGCGTGACCGCGCTCACTGTCTCCGGCTTCGAAACTTTCGGGGATAATCAATTTGCCACTCCCATCACGCTTTTCCCCGACCTGCGCAATCAGGACAAATATCAATTTCGCTATGACCTGAGCCACGTTTGGCGTGACCATGCCTTCAAGTTTGGAGTCGACTTCATCCACGAACCGGTGCTGAGTGGCGCCTTCGCGGCGACGGCGGAGCAGTTCACTACTTATCCCTCGAACCCGGATTGCTACATTAATCCTCCCGGACCCGATTGCGGCGGCATCACCACCGCCTTGCCGTTTTATTACACCCAGCCGAGCGCGATGTGTAATCCGGAACCTTCGATGAGCAGCGGTATCAGTTGCGGTTTTACGCCTGCCGGCGACGGCAGCTTTTCGCAGAATGTTCAGCGCCTCGGGCTCTATGCCGAGGACTCCTGGCGCGTCTCGCGCCAGCTCACGGTCAACTCCGGGCTGCGCTATCAGACGACTTGGGGACTGTTCACAGGCTCGGGGCGAAGCCAAGCCGACAACCCGGCGTACGTGACGCTGCAAGCGTTGCAGATTCCACTTGTGCCCAGCGTTCCGAGTGACGATCACAAACAAATCGCGCCACGCCTGGGGGTCGCCTACTCGCCTGGCAACAATGGGAAGATTGTGATTCGCGCCGGATTCGGACTCTATTACGACGATCTCGCGCAGAATGGATGGGCGACGGCGTTTCAGGGCGTCAACGGTAGGAATTACGCCACCGGACCGTGCAGCTTCTCGGGCGGCGCGTTGACCGGCGCGGGCTGCCTGATGGGCGGCGCGGGTGCCACGGGGAATCTGATTGGCTCCCCTTACAAAACTCCTTATGCGATTCACACCGCGGCTGGAGTCGAGCACGCGTTCAATGAACGCTGGCTGGCCAGCGCCGATTACGTCCACGAGCAGGGCAATCACGGCTACCGCGGCTTCTCCTATAGCAGCGGCGCGAACCTGTTCACTCCTCTATTTCCTTCGACGGACACCACCGATCAGACGGCTGTAGTCCCGAACGTGAATGTGTTCGAAGCCGACAACCGTTCCAGCTACAACGGACTGATGCTGCATCTGCAAGGCAATATGCGCCGCTTCAATCTGGTGGCGAACTACACGCTCTCCAAGGCGCAGACTTGGGGATGCCTGCTGGGCGAGCTGTTTGACTACGTAGATGGCGTGTGCCCCAACGAACCCGGCCAACCGAATGCCGGATTCCTGAACGCTTTCGGAAAAGGCGACTATGGCCCCTCCGGCGAAGACGTTCGCCATCGCTTCGTGCTCGCCGGCACGGTGCACGTCCCCGGCGGTTTCGAGTTGAGCACAATCAACCAGTTTGAGAGCGCCCGCCCCATCACCATCACCAACGCCGACAACACCGACCGCATCTACGTAAACGGAGCGTATACCGGCCTCGACGTATTTCGGGGCAGGCCTTACATTCAGTCGGACCTGCGGGTCACGCGCCCTTTCAAGATCAACGAGCGCTGGCAAGTCGACCCATTCATCGAGTTTTTTAACCTGTTTGACCGTAACAATCCCGGCGCAAACTTCGCGGTGAATGTGGCGCAGCTTCCGGTTCCAGGGGTCCAGATGGCGCCGAATGCGCAAGGCATCACCAACGTCACCAGCATTTGCGCGAATGCCGCTTGCTCCCAAACCACGCCCATCAAAAGCTTGAAACAACTTGAGATCCCCGAGGGAGCGCTAGGAGATTTCTTCGGGCCGGGGACTACGGTGGGCATTCCCTTTGCGGCGCAGATCGGCGTGCGGGCTACTTTCTAAACCGAAATCGGCGCGTTAATCGAAGTCGATCTTCTCGAATCCCAAGCCCTGCAACAGACTCGTAATCGTGGAAGTCGCATTGGTCTGTGCATTGCGCAAAATGCCGCCGAAGAGGGCGGCTTCTTGCAGCTCCCGTTCCGCCTCCTGTCTGACCTGGGTTTCGAGATTCGGATCGGTGGGCACCAGCAGCCCGGTTTGCCGCGAATAGACCTGCGTCTTGGCGCTGTCGAGGCGTGTCGTGAAGACCTGCGCTGCGGGCAGGTGCAGCCGGATATTCTTGCCCTCCACTCTGACGTCGCCCGCCTTCAGATGCGCAAAGTCGATCCCTGCGACGACTTCCCCGTGCACCATCATCAACAGCCGGTCTCCCGCCAGAAAATCCGGCAGGATCGCGTTTTCTTTGGCGCCAGTCACCAGCTTGTCCATGGTGTAGACCACGGTCTCCAGCCGCTGCAGGCGCTGAATGCGGTCAACCACGGTGGGCTGGCTTAGGTCGATGCGAAGAGTTCTGCCAGTCATTGCCGACCACAAATGGCTCAGCAGTGATCGCCCCGAATCCCTCGTCAACATCGCAAACGCAATCGCGCCAATCGACAGTGCACTCAGCAGCGCTCCGAGGATTACGGCGGAAAAAAGCGTGGCCTTCGAGCATCGAGCAGGAGTTGGAGGGCGAACGGCGGGATGGGAAGGCATGCCTAAAGGTTATCACTGGGGAAGAGCACGATTCGGGGGATCCGATCAGGCCAGCGACTGAGACGGCAAATCAAAAAAATCTCCGCGAACTCCGCGCGGCAGTCCTCAGCGATCTCCGCGATAAGGTTTTTGCAGGGCCGAGAAAAAGCTATTAACGCGGAGACTGCGGAGGAAATCCGCGCGGAGTTCGATTAGAAAGCCCGAGGAAGGGCTTCCGCTTTCGAGGCTTAACGCACCAGCCACTCGGTGGCTGCGTGCACGCGCACCAGCAGTGCGCTGTAAGTTACGGCTAGAGTGGCCGTGACCGCAAGGCCGGCACATAGCGCGTAGACCAGCGAAGGTTTCTCGCCCGGGGCTTGCTGCCGCTCTGGCCAAGCAATCAGCCGTTCCACGCGCGCATTCACCGATTCCGCCGGGCTGTGAACCAGCGCCGTAGTCAGCTCCTCCGGCGGTTGCAGCGGGGCCAGCCGCGACAACGCAAGCACTGCCGACGCCAGATCCAGAGCCTCTGCGGCACTCGAAACCGCAGCGTCGTCGGCCGCCATTTCGCTGGCTTCGCGCCACGCGTTCTCCATCGCCGCCATACCCGGAAACTCCAACAAGCGCAGAAGCAGTTTGCGCAGGTTATCGCGACGCCGTACATGCACCGCTTCATGGCGAAGCGCCGTACGCAATTCTTTCTCGCTCAGCACAAACTCGGCCGCGCCCGACAACCACACGCTGGGACGAAAGATGCCAGCCGCGGTCAGCGGAGGCGCGCCCGCGGAGTTTCGCAGCACCGAGATGGCAATTCGAGAATTGCGGATCGACTCCAGAGCAGCGGAATTGGCCGCGCTTGCCTCGCGGGACCAGCGCGCGATCGCGCGCGAAGCCCGCGCCCAGGACGCAACCGCTTTCCCCACCCCCGCAGCCAGCACCGCCACACCGCACAATCCGAGCAGCCAAGCCGCAAACCCCACCGGCTCGTTACCGGAGCGCGGTTCGAGCCACAAAAATGAAGGCACCGCGAAGAACACAGTGACTGCCGTTGCAATCGCAAAGGGAGCGACCCGCAGAGCAAACAGCAAATCCGCGCCGCGTTCGGCGGGGCGCTTCTCGGCATAAGACCATATCCAGCGCCAGGCGCCGGAGACCGTCGCCGACAAAACGACGTATAAGATTACGAAAATCGAGAACGAGACTGCGACTCCGCGCACGGCGAACATTATTTTTTCGCCTCCGCATCACCATCCCGTTGCCCGGCTTCGCGTTGTGTTAATTCCCGACGCTTGCGCGCCACCAGCTTCTGCAGATCGTCGAGCAGCTGCGCGTCGCGCTCTCCCAAGATTTCCACGAGAAACGAAAGCGGCAGCGAAGCCGACGGACTCGCCTCCAGCAATTGCCGAAAAGCGTGTCCCGCGGCCTCGCGCTGCAACTCCTCGCGGCTGAAGCGCGGAGCGTAGCGAAACGCCCTGCCTTCGGCAGAGCGCAGCAATATATTTTTCTTGTAAAGGCGGTCGAGCGTGGTCATCACCGTGGTGTAGGCCAGATCCCGGTAGCCGTGATCCAGCAACTCGCGCACGGTGGCATTTCCCCGCGCCCACAAAGCGTCCAGCAGACGCTGTTCCAGCGGGCCCAGCCCGCGCGCCGCATTGCGAAAGGGATGGAAGATTCGCCGCATACCTGGCCCGGAGTATGCATTTTACCCTGAGTTTTTCTTGGGACCAAGTGAACTTCCGCCCGGCCCGCCCGGCCGCCGTTTGGCCTCTCCCGCCGGCAGTCCTAGTCTCCCGCTCTACGGGGGTGGCGCCGCTGTCCCGGCGGCTGTCCGGCGGGCGTCACGCCCGACGCGCCAAGGGCAGGACGCCCCCTCGGCTCTCTAGAGGCCAAACGTGTAAGTCGTTTAGTTTCTGACTATCACCGACCATTAACAACGGTCCACGGCTCGGGGCAGCTCTCGGGACAGGCGGCAAGGATAGGCGCTACTCGTTATGCTGCCCCGTTGCGGTGGCTCTCGGTGACATCCTCGATCGCCAGCAAGATAAACGGATGCCCTTTCTGCATCTCGACCCGGCGCGCATTCAAAACCAGGTCGCGCTCTCCCAGTTGCGGGACCGCTTGCCTCATCTCGAAATCGTCCACCCGGGAGTTGCGCGGGACAATTTCCTCCAGCAGTTTACGCAACTGCGGGGCGTCCCATTGCCCGCCGCCCAGATCGTAGATCAGCTTCTTTTCGGTCTCCGCTGCGATCAAACCGAATACCCGATAAAACGCAGGATTCGCGACCGTGATGCGCAATTCGCCATCCAGCACCAGGGTTGGCACTCGGGCATTTTCAATCACCGCGTCCGCATATTGCCGGGTCTGGTCGGCCACGCGCTTGAGGGCGTCTACATTTTGCAGGCTGATTACCGCGCCTTCGATTTTATGGTCCCAGGTTTCGTAGGGCCGCACGTGCAGTATGTGCCATATTCCTTCTTTGGTGCGAACCTCGCGCTGCAGCGGAACCTCGCGTTCGATCACTTCATGGACAATGGGCTCCAGATCCTGCAAGTCGAGATTCGGCCGAATCTGCCCCAGCCGCCGCCCCACATCGTTCGGCATCAGGTTGAGAATTTTGTGCGCCGGCGGGCTGAAGCGGCGGATGCGCATGTCATTGCTCACCATCACCACCGGAATATCCACCTGCCCCAGCAGATTGAGCAAATCGTTATTCGCCGAACTCAACTCCGCGTTGCGGTTCTGCATCTCCTCGTTCAACGTGGTCAGTTCCTCGTTGGTGGATTGCAGCTCTTCCTTCGCCGTCTCCATCTCTTCGTTCGTGCTCTGCAATTCTTCGTTGGCCGACAACACCTCCTCGTTCACCGATTTGAACTCTTCCATGGTGTTTTCATGGTCTTCGATCAGGGTTCGCAGTTGCTGCTTTAACTGCGCGATCTCGCGCTTCAGAGAATCGTTCTGCCGCGCCGTGACCGGGTCTGGCTTCCTTCCTTTGGCGAAGGCCTTGACCGCCGCTGCCCGCACCGGAACACTTTCGTGGAACACCACTACATAGTAACTTTCCTGCGAGGCGGTCCCCGGCAGGGGAAGCACCTCCAGGTTCACTTCGCGCACCCCATTGTCGGAACGAATCTGTACGCCTTCTTTCCGCACCGGCGCTTTGGTCTTCTTGGCGGCGCTCAAAGCTGCGCGCAAGTCCACCAACAAGCCCTCCCGTGCCATCTTTGACAGGTTGAAGGTAGGGTGCCCGGCCGCCGGCTCCAGATACGCTCCAGTTTTGCCCTGGAACTGAACGATATCCATCTGGTCGTTGACCACGATGCTGGCCGGCACATAGCGGTTGATGAGCACTTGCTCCACTTCGTTTTCTACGGTATAAGGAGCCGGCAAATGCCTGCCCATCTTTGCGTCCTCGAGTCTGCGCGGAGAATACTCGGTGCCGGCAAAATAGGTTGCCAGGCGAGCCGTCGTATTCCGCTTCTGATAAATCTTGTCCTTCTTGTCGACCAGCGCGAAGTGATCGCCAAACCCTCCCAGGCCCTCCGCCTCGCCCAGCATGAGGTGGCCGCCGGGCTTCAGGGAATAGTGCAGGGTCGGGATCACCCTTCTCTGCAAAATCGGGCCGAGATAGATGAGGACATTGCGGCAGCTGACCAGGTCGAGATTCGAAAAGGGAGGATCCTTGACCAGGTTTTGCCGGGCAAAGATGCACATGTCGCGCACCGACTTGTTCACCTGATAGCCGCCATCCTGGCGCACAAAAAAGCGCTTCAGCCGCTCCGGCGAGATCTCCGCCACGGCCGCCTCTGTATAGACTCCGGTGCGAGCGCGCTCCAGGGCGCTCTCGCTTATATCGGTGGCGAAAATCTGGATGCCGGTGGCCGCCTGCGAAATGTTACGGGTGTGCGACCACAAATATTCCAGCAAGGTGATGGCGATGGAGTAAGCCTCTTCGCCCGTAGAGCATCCCGGCACCCAGACGCGGATGGGATTATCCGGCTTGCGGCCCTCAAACAGCCGGGGATAAACATGCTTGCGCAAAGCCGCAAAGGACTCCGGTTCGCGGAAAAAGCCGGTCACGTGGATCAGCAGATCACGGTAAAGCTCCTCTAATTCCTCCGGCTTCTTTCCGATGTAGCGGACGTACTCGCGCAGCTTTTCGATCTTATGGACCACCATGCGCCGCTTGATGCGCCGCTGCAGCGTGGTGTGCTTATAGTTGGTGAAGTCCACTCCGGTCGATTCCCGCAGCATGCCAAAAAGCGCATCCAGATCGGCCCCGACCATGCCCTTGAATTCGTTGTCACCTGATAAAACCCGGGCTACATATGGATGCTGGCTGATGCCGCCCAACTCGCGCGCAATATTCTTGGGGCTGAGAATGAAATCGATGCTGCCGGAGTTGATAGCGCTCCGCGGCATGCCGTCATACTTCGCCGACTCTTCATCCTGGGCAAAGGTCAGGCCGCCTGCGGCCTTGATGACGCGGCAGCCTTCGGTGCCATCGCACGCGGTGCCCGACAAAACCACGCCGATCCCGCGCTGCCCCGCCTCCGCCGCCAGGGAACGGAAAAAATGGTCGACGGGCAGGTGCTGCCCGTGTACCAAAACGCGCTCGCCCAGGTGCAGGGTGCCGCCCTTGATGCTCAGGTTGGTGTTGGCCGGAATCACGTAGACGTGGTCCGGCTGCACCACCGCGCTCTGCGTCGCTTCACTCACTGGGATCTTGGTGGTGCGGGCGAGAATCTCAGTCAGTCCGCTGTCATGCTTGGGATCGAGATGCTGCACCAGCACATAGGCCATGCCGCTTTTTTCCGGCAGGTGGTGGAGCAACTCGGAGAAGGCCTCCAAGCCGCCCGCCGAAGCTCCGATGCCCACGATCGGAAATGTTCCGGGAAAGCTCTTGAGCTTTCCGCCATCCGTGGCCTTGCGAATTCGCCGGCCGGGCGTTCGCGCCGAACTTTTCATGAAGCTCCTCCTGCTACAACGATTTCAGGAGCATAAGTCGCGGTGACGTCGCGATCAACGCGCGCCCAAGACTGGAGTCCAAACTCATCCGCCAGCCCCGGCACACGCAACCGCGCACGAATCGGCAGTCGTGGGGATTCTAGCCCCGCTGGGTGGAGTGGTCAACGAATACCAATAGGGAAGACATAAGCAGTCAATTCCCGTTCCCAAAACGGGAAAACCCAAGTACAACCATCTCCAACCAGAATCACCTGCCCAGCCGCCCCTCCCACTGTTGGGTTGCCCGGCGCTGCCGATAGGAAAAGTGATAACGGGAAGACTCAGAACTTCTCTTTTTGAGGGTCACCCCGAAACCCGGCGCAGTTCAGCCGGGTGAGCGATCTCGCACGCTGCAAAGCCATGCGGTATGGAAGATCCTTCGCTCCGCCTGAACAGGCGGCTACGCTCAGGGTGACGCCATCGGAAAAAATTCGAATTGAGCCACTACCAAAAGGACGCGATACTTATGACCAGGAATGAAACTGTGGAGGCCGTTTGCTGGGTGCGTTTAGAGAGAGCGTCGCTGAGCCTTCTGCTTACCCTTCTCTTGATTTCCGTTGCCAGTCCGGCGCAGGCCCCTCCCGAGCTACAAGCCAAGCTCAACACCGAGCTAAAAACCCTAGAGCAGGACAGCGTCGATCCCCAAGTGGTGAGCGCGGTCGAGGCTTACAACTCAACCCCACCCTCGGCCGACGCCCAGGCCATGAACAATGATAAAGTGGCATGGCCTCACCCTCTTCGACCCGTTCGTGCGCGCCCTTGGCAAAAACGCTCTCTCCGAGCACTTGAAGAGTATGTGCAACGACGAGATTATCAAAATCTTCGTCAACGGAAGAGATGGCGGCAAGGTCGGCTACAACGCCAAAACCGAACATTGGAACCACAAGGGCATGCCTAAACACGATGTCCCAATGCAGGGTAAGACCTGGATTGGCACCGTCAAGCTCGACGAGTCCACCGGCATGCAATTGATCCAGGTAGCCCTACCCGTGAGGAGCGCAGGCAAGCCCATCGGTTCGATTGTCTTCGGCCTGCGCGCCGACAAGCTTCGCTAAGGCCATTGGGGAGAAAGGCTCGGTGAAAAACCTGACGATTGTCCGCAGAATGATTTTGGCGCTCGGAGGCTCGCTCGCCGTCACGGTCGTGGCCGTACTGGGCTTGTCTTATCTTCTCCGGGAATCTTCCGCCTTGTCGCGCGACTTGGCCTCGACCTCTCGCATGCAAAGCCAGGCCTCGTTTCAACTCATGGATCTGGCGGTGAAATTTCAGGGCGTGACCCAAAAGATGGTGCAGGAAAAAGATCCCGACGCCATCGAAGCTCTCATGCAGGAAAACGCAGCCCTGGTAAAAAAAGTGCAAGGGTCGCTCAAAGCCAGGGAGGGCACGGAAGAAATTTCCGCCGCCTTCGAAAAACTGGCGAGCGCCAACGCCGAAGTCACCGATCTTCTGCTGCACGCGCACAATGTCGAGTCGCATCAGGTCATCATCGAAAAGTCGAATCCGGCCTTCGAGTCGCTTCTGCGCGCCGTTTCCGCCCATCAGGACAACTTGGGCCAAAAGCTCGACACCGAAGCCAGCCAGACCTACGCCCGCAGCACTCGTCTCGCGTTCGTGGTCTATGTGCTGGTGGCGGGTGCTGTCCTGCTGATTGGTCTGGGAAGTTTCACCTTGGTGCGCTCGATTTCCCTGGCGCTGCAGCGGCTCACCCGCATGATCGAGGACATAGCCGAGGGCGAGGGCGACGTCACCAAGCGCCTCGAAGTTGCCAGTAATTTTTCCCAGGACGAACTGGGCAACGTCAGCCGCCTCTTCAACCTCTTCATGGATAAACTCCAGGAACTTTTGCGCGGAGTCGGCGCCCATACTCATAAATTAGGGGCGGCCAGTCAGCAACTGCTCGCCGCCAGCCAGCAGATCACCACCAACTCGGGCGAAACCGCGGTGCAGGCCAACGCCGTCTGCCGCGTGACTCAGCAGGTGAGCCAAAATCTGCAAAGCCTTTCCACCGGGGCCGGCGAAATGACTTCCACCATCCAGAGCATCGCCGCCAACGCCAACGATGCCGCCAAAGTGGCCTCCAGCGCCGTGACTACAGCCCAGGACGCTAACACGACCGTAGCTAAATTGGGCGAATCCAGCGCCGAAATCGGCGTCGTCATCAAAGTCATCAAGTCCATCGCCCAGAAGACGAACCTGCTAGCCTTGAATGCCACCATCGAGGCTGCCCGCGCCGGCGAAGCCGGCAAAGGCTTCGCCGTCGTGGCCAACGAAGTCAAAGAACTGGCCAAGCAAACCGCCAAAGCCACCGAAGACATCAGCCACAAAATTACCGCGATTCAAGGGGATACCCAGGACGCCATCCGAGCCATCGGCACCGTGAGCGGCGTCATTCACCAGATCAACGATATCTCCTCCACCATCGCCGCCGCGGTCGAACAGCAGAGCGCTACCACCAACGAGATGACCCGCAACGCCAGCGAAGCGGCTCATGGCGCCAGCAACATCTCCGAGAACATTGACGGCGTGGCGCAGGCCGCCGACGGCACCTCGGCGCGGGCTCAGGAATCCCAAACCGCGGCGCAGGATCTCGCTTCCATCGCCGCCGAGTTGAGCCAACTGATGGCCCAGTTCAAAATCGAGCGCCGCGATCGGCGCATCGATATCGCCATACCCCTGCGGCTAACCGCAACCGACGGCGCTGGTTCACCTCTGGACCAGCCGGTTACCACCATCAACATCAGCCGCGGCGGGGCTCTGTTGCGCGGCATCCGCGGGCAGCTGCGACTGGGCGACAAAGTCTCTCTCGTCCGCGCCAACCGGCAGGAAGAATTTCTGGTGGCATGGGTCGGGCAGAGCCATACCGCCGATGCCGGCCAGATCGGCGTCTCCGCCATCCAGGCCAACAGCGTCTTGTGGGATGACCTGCTCGGGGCAGACCCGCGGCTTAATCAGCGTGCCATGGTGGACCCTCAGCCCCCTTCCCTTCCGCCCAAGGCCCGCGCTCAGTGGGCCTAGGCACTATTGCCTTCCCGCCGCTTGCCGATAGGACAACTGAGAACCGTTCTGCGCCCGGCACAAGTGCGGACATTAGGCGCCCCTAATCCAGCGCTCCTGATCCAGCGCTCACGCGAGTCGAGGTATCGAGAATGAGATGGACGATTAAGCGAAGATTGTTTGGACTGTCAATCATTGGAATCATCTTTCTCGCCTGTGTCAGTGCGACTGGCTATTGGGGGATCAGCTCAGTCCAAAAGACGACCACCCAGGTCGCTGCCATTGGCATGGCGACCCGCAATCACATCGAAGCCGGCATGTATAACGATATGACTCGGGAAGACGTTTACGCCATCTGCACGAAAAAAGGCCAGGATCAGCAGGATGCCATCGCCAACTGGACGGCGCACTCCAAGCTACTCTCCGAACGCACCACCGCCGCGCGCACGGCGATCACGGATCCCGCTCTTCAGGCCACGCTGGATGGAGAGCTGCGCCTGGTCAGCGATTATCAGAGCGCCGGCGATTCTCTCTCCACGACCATCGTGAAGGACCCAGCAGCGGCGGTGGCCGTGGCCGGCAAAACTCTCGAACTCTATACCGGCCTGCAGCAAGAGATGCAAGCCACCGCTGATCAACTCGATACCGGCGCGAAAGCAGCCGAGCTGAGTTCGGGCAAAAAAGGCGCTCGCGCCAGCGCCGCCATGTTCACCATCTTTGGCTTTTCGCTGGTCTTCCTCCTCGTCGGCGGCTGGGCATTGATGCTTACCATCACTCGTTCGCTGGATCGCCTGACCCACATGATCCGCGACATCGCGCAGGGCGAAGGCGATGTTACAAAACGCCTCGAGGTCTCCGGCACCTTCGGCGACGACGAACTGGGCGAGGTCAGCCGCCTCTTCAATCTATTCATGGATAAACTGCAGGATCTCCTACGCGGAGTCGTCGCCCATACCCATAAGCTGTCCAAAGCCAGTCAACAGGTGCTAGCCGCCAGCCAGCAGATCACCATCAACTCGGGCGAGACTGCGGTACAGGCCAATGCCGTCTCCCGCGTCACCCAGCAGGTCAGCCAGAATCTGCAGAGCCTCTCGACCGGCGCCGGCGAGATGACGTCGACGATTCAAAGCATTGCCGCCAACGCCCACGACGCCGCCAAAGTGGCCTCCAGCGCCGTGACCACAGCCCAGGACGCCACCACGACCGTCGCCAAGTTAGGCCAGTCCAGCGCCGAGATCGGCGTTGTCATCAAGGTCATCACTTCCATCGCGCAGAAGACCAACCTGCTCGCCCTCAACGCCACCATCGAAGCCGCCCGCGCCGGCGAAGCCGGCAAGGGCTTTGCCGTGGTCGCCAACGAAGTCAAAGAACTGGCCAAGCAAACCGCCAAAGCCACCGAAGACATCAGCCACAAAATCACGGCCATACAAGGCGACACCAAGGGCGCCATCAAGGCCATCGGCACCGTCAGCGGCGTCATCAATCAGATCAACGACATTTCCGCGACCATCGCCGCCGCAGTCGAAGAGCAGAGCGCCACCACCAACGAGATGACCCGCAACGCCAGCGAAGCCGCCACCGGAGCCGGCAACATCTCCGAGAACATCGGCGGTGTGGCCGAGGCTGCCGACGGCACCTCGGCAAAGGCGCAGGAGTCGCAAAAAGCGGCGCAGGAGTTGTCCGCGATTGCCGCCGAACTCAGCCAACTCATGAAGCAGTTCAAAATCGAGCGCAAGGAGAAGCGCATCCAGGTCGCCTTGCCCGTCCGGCTTATCGCAACCGAGCCGGCGATGGACCAGACTGCGACCACCATCAACATCAGCCGAGGCGGGGCCTTGCTGAAGGGCATCCGCGGACAACTTCACCTGGGCGACAAGGTCTCTCTCGCGCGCGCCAACCAGCAGGAGGATTTCCTGGTGGTATGGGCGGGGCAGGAGAATACTACCGACGCCGGTGAGATCGGTCTCTCCGCCGTCAAGCCTGATAGTTTGTTCTGGGAAGACGTGCTGCGGGAGCAACCCGAAGCGATCAACGATGGTCAGATGCGTTCAAAGTACAAAGCCAAAGCCCAGGGAGCGGGACGCTGACCGGGCGGCGCGAAAAAAAAAACGGAAATCGAAGCACCTCAAACCCTGAACAGAACAACATGTAGAGCGCCGGGACGCTCTAAAAACGCTGTAAGGCGCTGTAGGAATCGCAAACAGTCAGTAAATAGTCAGTACGGAAGCCTGTGGGTTTCTCGCCCTCTTCTCCCCAGCACGCGGATGACTCGGACGCTGCTACCGACCGAGGGGTCCCGGCAGCGCGGTTCAGTCCATCATCGCCCTGCCGCAGCACCGCTTGTATTCCTTGCCGCACCAGCCTTCAGGCCCCGACCCTCGCGGTGGGCTTAGCGTCGATCGTCGAGACAACGTTTGCCACCCGCCTGTACGACTCCAGCCTGTCCGCATGCTTGTACGTATCGGTCACAATGATTATTTCGTCAGCCTCGGTGTCATCCACCAACTTTTCCAGTCCCACCTTCACCGTTGCATTCGATCCCACAATCGCTGCCCGCAGTTTGCTCTCAACGGCTACCCGCTCCCCGTCGTCTTGCCAGAGCCCCTCCATAGAATCCACGGGGGGCAACAATTCCACTGGCTGATTTCGGACTAGTCGCAGGAATCGCTGTTGCGACGTTGTGAATAGACGCTGGGCTGCCGCATCCGTCTCGGATGCGATCACCTGAACCGCGACTATCAGATAGGGCTCTTGTAAGACTTTGCTCGGCCGAAAGTGTTCGTGGTAAAGCTGCGCGGCGAGGTACAGATATTCAGGAGCGAAGTGCGCGGCGAATGCAAACGGCAACCCCAGTGTTCCCGCCAGTTGTGCGCTGAAACCGCTCGATCCCAGTAAGGTGATGGGTACATTGCTTCCCTGTCCGGGAATCGCTTTCACCACTTGCCCCGCCTTCTCCGGCCCTAGATAGGTGCGCAGTTCCTCCAACAGCAATGGGAAATCGTCCCCGCTCTGCTGCAAATCTCGCCTGAGCGCCCGCATGGTTTGAAAGGCACCGCCCGGAGCACGTCCCAGCCCAAGATCGATTCGCCCTGGATAGATCGCCTCCAAGGTTCCAAACTGTTCCGCGACGACTAAGGGTGAATGATTCGGCAGCATGACTCCGCCGCTGCCAACTCGAATCGTCTTTGTCGCTCCCGCCACATGCCCAATCAGAACCGCCGTGGCCGAACAGGCCAGTCCTGAAATCGAGTGATGTTCGGCCAGCCAATAGCGTTTGTATCCCCACTGCTCGACGTGCTGTGCCAAGTCTACCGACCGAGCGATGGCGCTGCCCGCTGGTTCGCTTACCCGCATGCCCACCAGATCAAGAACTGAAACCGCTAATTCCTTGTCCATGCTGGGTTAGATGAGATGGAAGGGGAGAGTGATGCGTGCGGAAGCCACTAGTCTAGAAGCACTCAAATCGCCGTCGTTCGCCATTCCGATGTTCTAAATTAGCCGAAGTGTGAAGGGAACCCCCGAGTTGCGACCAATATTCCGAGCGTTCATACTCCGAGCATTAGACTCAAAAATGCGGCGCTGCTGGCTCTCCTCGGGACGGTCGTGATGACAGCTCTTTTGCTGTGCAACTTCGTCCTCACTTTTCTCAACGTGGTGCGTGGCTTGGTCCCGGCGGTAACGCTATTCTCGTCATTCATTTATGCACTTGGCTGCTTCACCGTGATGGTGTTCTTTTTCGTATTCCACAGAAGCGTAGTGGTAGTCGGGATTTGGCCAAGGAGGGTTTGGGCCGACGCGACCCACGGGAGAGCGTTCTGCTGCGATTTGGCTTCTCCCCGGGGGGCTCAGGTCGGCTCCGGCGTATCCGAGGCCCGGGCAGCTTTGTGGCCACCGTGGCGGGCATGGTGGGCGCAACGGCTCGGAGTGCAAGCCATTTTGAAGCCCTGTCTGCGGACGCCTTGGATTGGCGCACCGATTTGAGTACGGATGCGGGAGTGGGTCACAACTCTTCACTTTTATCCTTGATCGTCAGTTTGAACTGCCAGCCCTCGAAACTCATCAACATGCGGCCAAACTCGTCCCAGGCGATTTCTCGACCGTCGATCAGGAGAACTGGCACCCGCCCATTGCGAGCATCGTCGCACTCAACCCGACCACGCACGATTCGTTCGCCCGAGATTTGCAGTCCGCGCTCTCCGTTCGTGAGATGTTTGGTCGACAGAGCACGGCGCATTTTTTCGAGCAATCGCCCGAGCAGAACCAGCAGGTCTTCCTCCGGATCGCCGATGATCTGGAAGTGGTAGCCAGATGGATGTCCATGGCAAAGCTCGAAAGCATCGAGCGCGACTCCAGTGACGAACAAATAGGTACGAAAGTGAAACTCGCGGACTTCTCCAGAGGAATCAACGAGACCCACAGGCTCCAACCTGGCGTCTTCGAATCCTATCAGCCCAGCCGATTCGGCCACTTCCTTGTTGAAGCATTGGCTACAGAGATGCCTGTACCCGCTTTCCATGGAACCGTAATTGACGATGTCATAGTCCGGTGTCGTCCGGGCGCAACTGTCGCAGCGAGTTTCCCGGCTTCGTGTCAATGGAGTTGGATCATTCATTTTCAGTGAGCATAGCAGACGGTCAAACCCGACAAGCGGTCGCACAATGCGCTCTTGCCGCTCAGGTCTCTTCGACAGGCCAACAGATGCCAGCGGCCTCTCGCAACTTCGCTCCCAGCTTCTCGCGAATCCGCAAATGGATTCCCAGTTCGTGCCCCATCGTGAATATCACGTACTCGAAAACCCAGCCCCTCTTCCTTCGCACTTTGATCTCGCTCCACGGAACAAGCAGCGGAGGGTGCATGAATCGAAAAAGGAACATGCTGGCCAAATACAAACCCTGCGGACTGACTCCAATCGTCAGCATGTTGTTGTAGTTCGCCAGCCACCGCATCTGTCCGCTCTGCATTCTCCATTTCGTTCCGTTGAACGGCACCCGCGTGCGATAGAGTTTCGCCAGCGAGAACCAGCCGCCAACGAAGCTGATGGTTGCAGCGACCAGAAACCACAAACAGAGAAAGTAGATCGGGAAGATCGCCGCAAACACGGAGGGGTGTCGGTCAATCAACCGTTGGAGATTCATGCTTGTCAGTTGAACGGTAGACCGTTGTCCGGCTCTAAGCGCTTACTTCTTCGCCGCCTTCAGCTTCGCCCATCGCGCCTTTTGCGCCTGCGCCATTTTCCGGCGTGACGCTGCCGAAATTGTGCGCCTTGCGGGGGCAGACACAGCAGTTTTCTTTTCCACGTTACCTGACGGCGCTCCCCTTCGAGCCTTCGCCCATCGCAATTTTTGTGCCCGCGCCATCTTCCGCCGTGAAGCTGCCGAAACTACTCTGACTGGGCGCGTTGTTTTGTGAGAAGTTCCCTTAGGCGCGCCAGTACCATTTAATGACACGAGCAGTGAAATTGCTCGATCTAGCTTTTCAACTTGTGACTGCGTTCTAGTACGCTCCGCACGAAGTTCCTGGAGCGCATTGGTTAGACCTGCCATTGGTTGCCCCCTTTATATGTGATAGCGAATTTGATTGTATCGCGCCGACAAGGATGGCGGTAAGAACGAAGGCATCAGTGGGCGCGGGATTAGTACCATTCTGGCCTCGATACAGTCGGGGCGACCGAAACTACCACAGTATCACAGCGGGGCAACGGCTCCTGCCACTCTTAGCACCATCGCAGACGCGAGCGGATCGTAAAGAAAATTGATCTTCGGTGGCCGATGAGGAGAAGGATAGAATTGGTGATGCCGAACCAATACTTTCCAAACAGGCTCAACTTGCGGAAGCGGAAGACGCATACGGCATCGTCCGGGATTCGGCATAGTGTCGGGCATGGCTGGATAAACTCGGAACCCCCACTAGCATTCAGCAGCTGGCGATGCGTCACGGAGACATCCGGGGAACGATGAACGTCTACGGCGATCCGTTTGAACGATGCTCTCAGAGACGCAAGCTCGAAAATTGCAGGGCGGGCAAGCAGTCAGTTACTGACCAAAAAGCGTGAGCTAAGCTTTTTAAATTTGGGGTGGGAAACGGGAATCGAACCCGCAACCGTCGGAGCCACAGTCCGGTGCTCTGCCAGTTGAGCTATTCCCACCGCCACGCTGATTATACAACCGCACTACGGTTTGAGTTCGAAGACTACCCCGGAGTTGTCCGCGCCTCCGCCGAGAGCAGTCCCGTACAACTTTCCCGACGGACCGACAAGCAAACCTGCCTGTGGCAGATACCCGTCCTCACCGCTGTTGCTGAACTCATGCAGAACCTTTTCGGACCAACTACCGTCCTTTGGCGCCAACTTGAAAACGGTGCCGCAACCGTCAACACAATTCCCGCCACTGCCACCGTGCTGCGTGCTGCCGTAAAGATTACCGGAGGCGTCCAAAACCAGGCCGGCGTAAGGTTCGTACCCATCCACCCCGTGGTTAGCAAAATTGTGCAAAATCTTCTCACCCCAATTCCCCTTGCCTTTGGGACTCAGCTCGAATACCGCGCCGCAGCCATTGTCTCCGCAGGTTGTCGAACTGCCACCTATGGAAAGCGTGCCGTAAAGATTGCCGGACGAGTCGACCACCAGGCCGCCCACAGGTTCTTGACCGTCCGCGCTGACGTTACCGAACGAATGCAGGATTTTTTTCTTCCAGACTCCGGGCTGGGTTTGCACCAACTCGAAGGCGGATCCCTCGCCGATGCCTATTCCGCCAAAAAATGTGAGGCCGTAGAGGTTTCCAGAAGCATCCAGGATCAAGCTGCCGTTGGGCGAATAGCCATCAAGACTGTGGAAGGTGTAAATCACGCTTTCGGTCCAGCCTCCGCCGACCATGGGCGACAACTCAAACACGGTCCCACAGGTTGGGCAACTGCCCGTGCCTCCCGCTTGGGTCGTGCCATAAAGATTGCCGAAAGCATCGAAAACCAGGCTCCCGCTTGGCTTGGCACCGTCAGCGCCGCTGCCGAACACGTGCAGCACCGTCTCCGTCCACGCTCCGCCCGTCGACGGTGACAACTCAAACACGATGCCGGCGTCGTCGGCTCCATTCCCCTGAAAGGTCGTGCCGTAAAGATTGCCGGTCTTATCGAAGACCAGGCCGCCAGACGGGAAAGCGCCGTCCGTGCCATTGCCGAAGGAATGCAGCACGCTCTCGGTCCATCCTCCGCCACTCTTGGGAGCCAATTTAAACACCGTGCCCCCGTTGTAAGCTCCGCCGCTATAGGTTGTTCCGTAAAGATTGCCCCCAGTGTCGGCGATCAGGCCGGCATAGGGTGCAATTCCGTCTATGTGGTTATTCTTGAAACTGTGCAGCACGATATCGTCCTCGGCGGCTGCGTGACTAACCGTACCGAATAGCACCATCGTCAAGATGACCAACGCCCCAATCGATGCGGTGGAAAGTTTCTTGCTGGGCATCTTATTGCTCCTTTTATTGATCGTTTTATTGATCGTTGAATTTTGCTTGCTGGGCTGGTAACCCGCCCGGCTGCGGGAGCGTGTTCGAGTTATCCCCGCTGGGCAACCTCTACGGCACGACGATCCCAAACGGCACCGGTTCGTGCTCTCCCTTCTATCAGGGCGACCCCGTCGCATCGGCCATCAAGCTGCTGTAGGGCGCATACCCGTCCTTGCCGTTCTTATCGAAGGGATGTCAGGATCTTTTGCTGCCGAGCGACCGCGCGCGCCGGTCGCGAACACGGCAATGGTGAAAATCGCCAGTACGAATGTCGATGCGATGGAAAATTTATTGCGGGGCATGGAGCGCTCCCTCTCGCTCACCAGCCGCTCGCTAAATTCCGCCGCGGAATGTGCAACGAAAAGAACGGGAGAAACACAGAACTCAGGGTAGGGGTCTCTGAGTAGCACAACTGTACTGCGGGAAATTTCGGCTGTCAAGACCTAGTTGCTAAATTCTGAATGACAAGGGCCAGGATTCTTATGCCGACTGTGCAAGATGTTGCCTATTCGGGACGCGGCCTGAGGCATTACTCGTCGGCAGAAAAGCGGTACCAGACCGCGCCGAGCGCATGCTTTAGGCTGGAGTAGGACAAGCAGAAAAGACTGAACGAAATACTATCCAGAGCTCCGGCGAGCAAGAGAGAAAGGCGGGAAGGCGGCGATGTGTTCTCGGGTTCCGGTGCGGGCGTGAAAATTTCTTCGTTCAAGGTTCGTAGTCACAGTCGGTGGCCCGCAGATCGTAGCGCCGCCGTTCGGCGGTTCGATCACCCGCGCCCTACACCCACGTACTCAAATCCCATCGCCCGCAGCCGTGAGGCGTCGAGCAGGTTCTTGGTATCAACGATGATCGGCTTCTTGAGCAAGTGCTTGATGCGGTCGAAATCGAGGGCGCGAAACTCCGGCCAGCCGGTTCCAACCACCAGCGCATCCATGCCTTCGGCCGCGGTATAAGCGGACTCGCAGTAGCGCACTGAGCCATTCAGCCGCACCTTGGCATCGGCCAGCGCCACCGGGTCATAGGCCCGCACTCGCGCGCCTTTGGCCACCAGCGATTCCGCCAGGCGAATCGCTGACGATCCCGCCACCGAATTCGTATTGGGCTTGAACGCCAAGCCGAGAATTCCTACATCTTTGTTCTCGACCGAATTCAAGACCAGAGCAATCTTGTCGAGCAGGCGATCAGCGAGGGTATGGTTCACATCGCGCGCGGCGCCCAGTACTTTCAATGAGACGCCATTCAACTGCGCCAACTCGGCCAGCGAATCCATATCCGACTCGGCAAACACGCCGCCCATGCCCGCTCCCGGCTGCAGGCAGCGGGGAGCGATTTTCTTATCGAGGCCGAGAGCCAGAGCAAGATTCACCGCGTCGGCGCCCACGCGCTCGCACAACGTGGCAACCTCGTTGATGAAAGAAATCTTGGTCGCGACGAACGCCGTCGCCGCTTCCCGCACCAGCTCCGCCGTAGCCTGATTGGTCACGATCACCGGCACGCCGCGCATCACCAGGGGATGAAAAATCTGTTTGAGAATCTGCACCGCTTCGTTGGAAGTCGAACCCAGAATCAGCCGGTCTGGCCAGTTGAAATCTTCCACGGCGCAACCATCCGTGAAAAACATGGGCTGCGAAACGATCGTGCCGTGCAAGCCCGCGTCCTTCAAACTCTTCTCAATCGCCGAAGCCGTGCCCACCGGGACCGGCGTGACGATTGTCAATATCGGAGGCTTCGGCGCCAGCCGCGCGATGCGCATCACCACGTCCGACAAATTTTCGGCGCCGTCTTCGGCCAGAAAAATCACCTGCGTCTTGCGCGCAAACGATTCGATGTCGGTGGAATACGCCAGACGCCCAGCCCGCACGTTGCGCCGGATGATCTCTTTCAGATTTTTTTCGTGATAAGGAATATTGCCTTGCGCCATCTCCACCATGCGCGTGCGATCGGGATGGCAACACGAAACTGGAGTTCCAAAATCCGCCAGGCACGCCGAAATCACCGTCCCCAAATAACCCGAACCGTAGACCCCGATCTGCATGCTGCGTTCCTCCGGCCGAAATCCGCGCCCTGAAGTGGCTACCGGCGCGGCATTCAGCACATTTCCCTGTCTTTGGTTTACAGTGCGGTCCACGGCTCCGCAACGCACGGGAGGGAAATGTACCTGGGTCCATCTACGACCGGCCGGGGTAACGTAATAGGGGTAACGTAATGGCGGGAAGGTAATGCTCGGGTAACCGGAGGGGCTCGCGAAGAAAGCCGCGGTTGACGCTTCAAGTGTTCAGGCTTGCTGAAAACCGGCTGCCGCTTCGGTCACCGTCGGGTCCCACGCGACCAGCTTATCGATGCTGGTCAGCTTCAGAACCTGTTCGACGTGCTTGTTTGCGCCTGCCAGCCGCAACTCCCCTCCGGCCTGCTTCACTTGACCGACCGACATCACAATGATCCCGATCCCGGTGCTATCAATATGGGTCACGCCGGTCAGATCGAAAATGATTTTCTTTTGCTGTTTCTCTCGCACCAGAGTTTCGGTGGCCCACTCCAGTTGCTTGCATTCCCGTCCGATCGTGATGCGCCCGTTTATTTCCAACACAACGACGTCAGGGTCTATCTGCCGGGTGTGAATCTCCAGCATAAGAAACACTTCCTTTCCGGCCTGCAAGATAGCCTCAGGGCGAAACCAGGCTGCCGCCGAGAGGAACCGGAGCCAGATCCACCCAGCAATCTTCCGCATCTTCGCGCACAAAAGTGAGCCGGTCAAGCAAGATGCGCCGGCTCCCGGAATATTCGCGCCAGCGTTCGCGAGCGGTCCGTAAAGCCTGTTCCGCGGCCGGTTCCGTCGGCATTTTCACGATTGTGAGATGGGGAACATAGGGCCACTGCTCACAAAAAGAAAGAGACTGCGTGTTCAACCGGTCATGCAGCTCTTGCAGCCGCGACGCCCCCCGCGCCACGCGGATGTAAACCGTGGCCGTGGTCGGAACAAACGTCTCCATTTCGCCTAAGCTAACTTCAAAGGGCTCGGTCCGGCCGCAGATTTCAGCCAGCACTTGCAACGCCGCCTGTTCCGCCCCGTGCAGAGGACGCGGGGGCAACAGAGTGAGGTGGGCTGCCAGATGAGGCAAGTCAGGATGCAGCTCCCGCCGGAGCTTCTCCACAAACTCCCCCACTGGACTTCTAACGTAGGCGACCAACGCATACCGCAGGCTCGGCATATCCGTGGAAAATTATATCCTGCTTCGGCAGTCAGCATCGAAGAAGAGGTTCAGGCCTGTCGCGCCGGCGTCCTCGCCCGCTCACCCATGCAGCGCGGCGCTCTTTCTAGCGTTGCACCCGTCCCGAGCCCCCGCCCTTCAGCAGAGCCTCCACTTCCTCCACGCTGCAGCGGTGAAAATCCCCGGGGATGGAATGTTTCAAACAACTCGCAGCCACCGCAAACTCAAGCGCATCGATGTGACGTGGCAATTTCTGCAAGCCATAAATGAGCCCCGCGGCGAAGCTGTCGCCCGTGCCCACGCGATCCACGATATGCGTAATCTCGTAGGCCCGGCTCACCATAAAACTCTCGCGATCGTTCAGGCAAGCCGACCACCCGTTGTGCGAAGCGCTCTTCGACTCCCGCAAGGTAATGGCAATCGCTCTTAAGTTGGGAAACTCGGCCAGCACTTTTGCCGTTAACTTCTCATACTGCGCACGATCCAGTTGGCCGGCATGCACATCCACATCGGCCTTGATCCCCAGCGCCATCTGCACATCCTCTTCATTGGCAATGGCAACATCTACGGACTTCATCAGCTCGCTCATCACCGCCGCGGCTGGCTTTCCCCACTTCCAAAGATTCTTGCGGTAATTCAGATCGCAGGAAACCGTAATCCCTTTCTCTCGCGCGCGGCGAACCGCTTCCAGCGCCAGATCGGCCGCAGACGCGCTGATTGCCGGAGTAATACCGGTGATGTGAAACCAACCGGCATTCTCGAAAACGTCATCCCAACGAATGTCCCCAAGTTTGGCCAAAGCAATCGCGCTGAATTCGCGGTCATAGATAACTTTCGACGGACGCTGGTTCGCGCCCGCTTCCAAGAAATAAATTCCCATGCGTCCTTTGCCGGGGACGACGCTGGAAGTATCCACGCCAAAACGCCGCAACTCCCCTATGGCCGCGTCTGCGATCGGGTTCTTCTCGGGAAGAAGAGTTGCGAACGCCGCAGGCAAACCAAAGCCCGCGAGCGCTACTGCGACATTCGCCTCGCCGCCGCCAAACGTAGCCGCCAGCAGCGGACTCTGCAGGAAGCGCTCAAAGCCAGGCGGGGCCAGGCGCAACATAATCTCACCAAACGTTACGGTAGTCTTCATTTCCATGAACGCGCCCGAGAAGTTTACACTGGCCAGTACACTCTCGCAGAAATTTCCTTTGTGTTACCTTGTCAACTTCGCGACCGAGAAAGTGAACCATTGAAGATCATTCGCCTCAAGACTGCGGTCGTAGAAGGAAATTTCGATTGGACCTTCGTCCGCATAGAGACCGACGAAGCCATCACGGGCTTGGGCGAATGTTTTTTCGCTCCCGGCCTCACCTCGATTCTGCGCTCGCTCGAACCGTTATTACTGGGCGAAGACCCGCGCGACATTCATCGCCTTTTCCGCAAAATGCAGCTCGCGACTTCGGGCGCAGGCTCGGTTGCAGGCATCCTCTATAACGCGATCAGCGGCATCGAAGCCGCGCTGTGGGATGTTCTCGGCCAATGGCTCGAAGTCCCCATCTATCGCCTGCTGGGAGGAAAATTTCGCGATCGCATCCGGGTTTACGCCGATTGCCACGGCGGCGAAGCCCTCGAAAGCCTCGATGAAATCTTGCGCTCGCGTCCGGCTTCCTGGGACCCAAAAGCTAACCCGCACGCGGGCCGCGACTATTACGGCGAAATCGCCGACGGGCCTCCCGCCTCTCCCGAAGACTATCGCCGCCAGGCGCTTAAGAAAAGAGCGCAAGGCTTCACCGCGCTGAAATTCGATCTCGACGTCCCGGGCACCGAAGGCCCCGATCCGCACAACCGCGCGTTGAGCAATCGCGCCATCGATCACATGGTGAGTTTGATCGGCGCGGTGCACGACGCGGTCGGCCACGATACCGACATCGCGGTCGATTGCCATTGGCGCTACAATGCCAGCGACGTTGTGAAAGTGGCCCGCGAACTCGAGCCCTTCCGCCTGATGTGGCTGGAGGACCCGGTCCCGCCCAGCAATATCGCAGCCTTAAAAGAGGTAAGCTCCAAAGTGCGCGTACCCATCGCGACCGGAGAAAATTTATTTCTCTTCGGAGGCTTCGAAGAAATCATCGCGCAGCATGCCTTGAGCGTGGTGACGCCCGACTTGCAAAAAGTCGGTGGTCTCAGCATCGCGCAAAGCATTGCACAATTTGCCGACGCCCATACTATGCCCATCGCTCCGCACAACATCAGCAGCCCGGTGGGAACGATAGCGTCGGCGCACTTCTGCGCCGCGATCCCAAACTTTCTTGCGCTCGAGTTTCACGCCTCCGACGTGCCCTTCTGGAACGATCTCGTCGAAGGCTCTCCCAACCCAGTCATTGCGAATGGATTCATTCACCTTTCCGAGAAGGCGGGCCTCGGCGTAAAACTGAATGAAGTTGTAGCCCGAAAATACGCGCGCCAGGGTGAGCCGTTTTTCGAGTGATCGTCTGGTATCGAACCTATGCCGATCGCGAAGATAAAAGTCTTAGAAAAGATTGTGGCCGGCGGCCTGGTGGCCGTGATCCGCGCGGAGAGTCCCGACCAAGCCGCGCACATCGCCGAAGCCTGCGGCCTGGGCGAAGTCGCAGCGCTCGAAATCACCTTCACCGTGCCCGGGGCAAGCGGCGTCATCGAGCACCTGGCGAACAAATTCGCGGGAAAGATTTTGCTGGGAGCCGGCACGGTTCTCGATCCCGAGACCGCGCGCATCGCCATTCTCGCCGGGGCGCAGTTCATAGTAAGTCCCGCGCTCAGCTCCGAGACGGCGCGTCTCTGCAATCGTTATCAAATCCCCTACATGCCCGGCGCTGGAACCATCGCGGAGGTAGTCGCAGCGATGGAATGCGGCGCCGACGTTGTAAAAGTTTTTCCCGGAGAAATCCTCGGTCCCGCATTCGTCAAAGCGGTGAAAGGGCCGCTGCCGCAAGCGGCGTTGATGCCGACCGGCGGGGTCACGCTGGAAAATGTCGGAGAGTGGATTCGCGCCGGTGCCGTCGCCGTCGGCGTCGGGGGCAACCTAACCGCCGGAGCCAAAACCGGCGACTTCGCATGCATCACCCACCTGGCGCGACAGTTCGTCGAAAAAATTAGAGCCGCGCGCGCAAAAGAAGGCGCACGCCCTTGAGCGTAAAGCTTTGGAACTCCGACGACGAACTCTTCGCCATCGTGCAGCGTGAACTCTTCACCTGCGTGGTCGGTGATGTGATGGACAAGATGGAATTGCAACATCAGTTCCTGCCGCCGCAGATTCAGCCGCTCCGACAAGATATGGTCGTGATCGGCCGCGCCATGCCGGTGCTCGCTGTCGATGTCTTCGCGGAAAAAATCGCGGGTAGCGCTAACCAGCTCATGGAAAAATCCTTCGGCCTAATGCTGGAGGCGCTCGACGATCTGCGTCTCCATGAAGTTTATGTCAATACCGGTTCCTCTCCGCGCAACGCTCTCTGGGGAGAACTCATGAGCACGCGCGCCCGCAAACTCGGCAGCCGCGGCGCGGTGCTGAATGGCTATGTGCGAGATACTAAGGCCATCCTTAATATGGGTTTCCCGACGTTCTCCTTCGGCTCCTACGGACAAGATTCGGCGCCCCGGTATAAAGTCGTCGACTTTCGCATTCCCATTGAAATCGGCGGGGTGCGCGTCCGGCCCGGAGACATTCTCTTCGGCGACATCGATGGAGTCCTGCTCGTCCCCGCCGAAGCCGAAGTCGAAGTATTCACCCGCGCGCTCGAAAAAGCCCGCGGCGAAAAGCTAGTTAGACAAGCCATTGAAGCCGGAAGCAGCGCGGTCGCAGCTTTCGAAAAATACGGCATCATGTAACAAAAATGAAACGCGCTCGTGAATATGGGCCCCGTGACTGAAAATTTCGCAAGTAAGACACCTTCGCGCGCACAGCAGGTTCGCAGCTTCCTCCGCCAGAATCATTTGCTAGCCTGGATCGCCTGGCGCCCCGACGAACTCCTCATGCTTTGCGGATATTTTCCTTTCTGGGGAGCTTCGTTGTCGATTTATTTCGCGGATGCGGAACCGTTACTGTTCCTTCCGCAGATTGAACCCAGAGATCACATTCCCACTGGAGTGCGTGTTCAAGAATATCCCTGGGGCGATCTCAAATGCCCCGATCCATACTCGGCGTTAGTCTCGGCGATTGGCGGTGAACTTCTGCAGGCCAAGATCAAGCCTGAGCACGTTGGGATGAATCGCAGCGCGGCCAGAAGTTCTTTGCCCATCCAGGCCGCCGAGCAAATTCCCATGCCGGAAGCATTTGCTCAAAAGCTTTCTGCGCTCGCAGCGCCGGGCAAACAATGCCAGAACTCTTTCGCGGATCTGTATTTGCGAAAAACCGCAGAGGAAATCGCCGCCATCCGTTTGGCCAATCAAGTCGCGAATATTGGCTTGCAAGCTTTCTTCGCGAATCTGCAGCCGGGAATCTCCGAGGCCGAAGTCGCCGCAGCGGTGGAGTCCGCCATCTACCGCGAACTCGGCCGCAACGGAATATTTCACTCCCGTGGCTGGGCCATGGTGCAATCCGGGCCCAACAGCGCCGCCGCCGGAAGATTCAATCGCTCCGCGGGACGCCGCCTGCAAAACGGCGACCTGGTTGTGATCGAGCTAGCCACCTGCGTCAACGGATATTGGAGTGACCTCACCCGCACCGCCGCCGTAGGCACCCCGAATCCCGCGGTTGAGCCCATACTTGCCCTCGCCACCGAAGCGCAGCAAGCGGCCGTCGAAGCCATCGCACCGGGAGTGTCCGCCGGCCACATTGATGCGCTCGCCCGAGATAAGATTTCCGCCCAGGGTTTCGCGTCTTACTTCCCCCATCACACCGGCCATCACGTCGGCTTCCGCTATCATGATCCCGGCTTTCTGATTTTTCCCGGCGAAACGGCACTTCTGGAAGCGGGCATGATCGTCACCATTGAGCCGGGAGTCTACGTGCCGGAACGCGGCGGCGGCGCGCGCATCGAAGATAACGTGCTGGTCACCGAATCCGGTCACGAAGTGCTTTCGAACATCGACGGCAACGAGGCGGGCTCGATGGATCAAGCGAGCCGCAAATCATGATCGGCATCGATCTCTCCGGCAAAACGATCCTGATTACCGGCGCCCTCGGCGCAATCGCCGAGCACATGGTGAAAAGGCTCTCTGCCAGCGGCGCGAAGCTTGTGCTCACCGACATCAAAACCAAAGACGACGCCGAGCAAATGCTCCACCAGTGGCAGATCTCTCCATCTTCTTATTTGTACGTTCCCGCCGACATCACCGATTCCAAACAGGTAGACAGCCTGGTGAATGCGGCTTTCGAAGCCTTTCCGAAGATGGATACCGTCATTGGCCACGCCGGCGGATGCGGACTGCATCCCTTCGCAGCCACTTCCGAAGCCGAATACGAGCGCATCTTTCGCTTCAACTATTTCGCCCAAACCTATCTGGCCCGCGCCACGCTCGCGCAGTGGACCCAAAGCAAAATTGCCGGCCACCTGATCTTCACCTCTTCTTATGTAGCCCGCATGCCGCACTCGCAAGTCTCCGCCTATGCCTCGGCCAAAGCGGCGCTGGAAAATTTTGCCCGCAGTCTCGCCCTCGAATATGCGCTCACCGGCATTCGCGTAAATGTAGTTTCGCCGGGAAACGTCGCCGCCGGCAGTTCGCTGAAAGTGTTCGACGAAGATCCCGCCTATCGCGATTTCGTCTTGCGCGTTTCTCTCGGACGAAGAAACAGCGCGCAATCGATCGCCGACGCCTTTGTCTTTCTCTGCTCTCCTCTCGCCGCCGAAATCAACGGGCAAATCCTCAGCCCCGATTACGGCGGCGGCATCGGAAACCGCCTATGAAAATCGGCCTCGGCCTCTACCGCCACATGCTCACGCGCGATTCCTACGACTTCGCGCGCCAGGCCGGTTGCACGCACGTGGTGGTTCACCTCGTCGACTACTTCAATCAGGGATCTTCCAATCCACGCAACAACCAGCCCTCCGGCGGAAAGTACGAACCCTGGGGAGTCGCCGGCGACCCAAACGCGCTCTGGACCGTGCCGCAACTCAAATCTCTGCGCTCAGAAATTGAAGACGCCGGGCTCGTGCTGGCCGCGATCGAGAACCTCGATCCCGCGCACTGGCACGACATTCTGCTCGACGGCCCACAACGCGCGCAACAAATCGAAAAAGTGAAGACCATCATTCGCCGCCTCGGCGAAGCCCGCATTCCAGTGCTCGGTTATAACTTCAGCCTGGCGGGCGTGTGCGGGCGCGTGACCGCGCCCTTGGGACGCGGGCGCGCAGTCACCTTGGGTATGGATGGCCCTGCCGATGAGGCGCCGATTCCAAATGGAATGATCTGGAATATGGTCTACGATGCCAACGCACCCGCCGGCACTTTGCCATCCATCTCGCACGATGAACTCTGGCGCCGCCTAGAAAGATTTCTGGAAGATGTGATCCCGGTAGCCGAACAATCAGGCGTGCGCCTGGCCGCGCATCCCGACGACCCTCCCATGCCCACCATGCGGCAACAGCCGCGCCTGGTCTATCAGCCCGCGATGTATCAACGCTTGATCGGTCTCGCTCCCAGCCCCAGCAATGCGCTCGAGTTGTGCGTGGGCACGCTCGCCGAAATGACCGAAGGCGATATCTACGACGCGGTTGACCGCTATTGCCGGCAAGGCAAGATCGCCTACATTCATCTCCGCAACGTAGTGGGCAAGGTGCCGCACTATCGCGAAACTTTTATCGACGAAGGCGAGGTTGACATGATTCGCATTCTCTCCATCCTCCACCGCCATCGCTTCGATGGAGTAATCATTCCCGACCACACTCCGCAGATGACGTGTTCCGCGCCCTGGCACGCGGGCATGGCGCACACCATCGGCTTCATTCTTGCGGCGAAAGCCATGATCGAATCCTCGACACAACCCGCAGCCGAACTCGCCCCCACGACTCCCGGAGGCGACTAGCCTGACCGCCACGTCCAGGCCAGCGCATTCGCGGACTCCCCTGATTATCGCGGCCAGCGTCTCCACGCTCGGCGGCCTGCTGTTTGGTTACGACAACATCGTTATCAGCGGCGCGATCGGATACCTTAGTCAACTCTTCCATCTCGACGCGGCCGGCGTGGGATGGGCCGCGGGCTGCGCTCTCGTGGGCTGCATCGTGGGTTGCGCTGCAGCCGGAACGGTTGCCGATTCTCTCGGCAAGAAAAAAGGCTTGGCGCTGTGCGCACTGTGCTTCGCGCTCTCGTCGGTGGGAATGCTCTTTGCCGCCAGCCTGCATCAATTCGTTTTCTGGCGATTGATCGGCGGCTTGGGCATCGGCGCCGCATCCGTGATTTCTCCCAACTACATCGCCGAGATCGCGCCTACGCGCGTTCGCGGCCGTTGCGTCACGCTGTACCAGCTTGGCATTGTGGTTGGAATTCTTGCCGCCGTCTTCGTCAACATGCGGATCCAGCGCATGGGCAGCGAGGCCTGGAACGTCTCCACCGGCTGGCGCTGGATGTTTCTTGCCGGCATCGTGCCTGCGATTTTTTTCGGAGCGATGATTCTTCCCGCCGTGGAAAGCCCGCGCTGGCTGATGAAGATGGGCCGCCGCGATCAGGCCGTGAGCGTGCTCACCAAAATCAATGGCCCCGAGGCCGCTCCGCGCGAAGCGCTCGCCATCGAAGATTCGCTGGCCATCGAAGAAGGCCACATCTCGGAACTCTTCACCACCTTCCGGCGCCCTCTATTGCTGGGCATTATGCTCGCGGGCCTGCAACAACTCAGCGGGATCACTCCGCTCTTTTCTTTTCTGCCGGAAATCTTTCGCGCCGCCGGAACCAGCACAGGCGACGCTTTCTTGCACTCCGTACTGGTCAGCTTGATCAACCTTGTTTTCACTCTCTTCGCGCTTTGGCTGGTCGACCGCGCCGGTCGCAAGACTCTAATCCTGGCCGGTACCGCCGTGCAATTCGTTTCGTTCGCGATGGTCGGCTGGTTCTATCACATTCACGCCAGCGGCCTCGCCGTGCTGATTTTTGTAATGAGCTTTGTCGCTGGTCACGCCTTCGGCAACGGCGTCGCGTGCTGGGTCATCATCTCGGAAATCTATCCCACGAAAGTTCGCGGGCGCGGCATGTCCATTGCCCTCACCGCGCTCTGGCTGGTGGGATACGCGGGCAATCAACTCTTTCCCATCATGCAAAAAGCTCTGGGATCGGATGGAACTTTCTGGTGCTTCAGCGCCGGCGCGCTGCTGACGATCATTCTGGTGGGCTGGCTGGTTCCGGAAACCAAAGGCCGCTCGCTGGAAGAGATCACAAAATTGTGGACGGATGAAAAAACAGTTGCCATCGTCTGACGATCTCACATCCTGGCATCGGCAGTGCGTAGCCCAGCGCTCGGCCTAACAAAAACCAAGCTCACTCCGCAGCCACGGGAAGAACGGGAAAGCCCATCGCTGCCAAATCGTCGCGAAGCTCCACCACGGATCGGAAGCGCAAAGCGTGCAGCCCGAAGTCCCGCGCCGCGCGCACGTTCACCTCGCGGTCGTCCACAAATAGAGTCTCGTGCGCCGCCGCCGCCAGGCCGCGCAGCGTGTGCTCATAAATTGCAGGCTCAGGCTTGATCAGTCGGACCTCCGCCGAGAACGTCTTGAAATCGAAGAGCTCCAGCCAATCGAAGTGCTCCCGCAGATACGCAATCATTGCCGGATGAATGTTGGAAAGCAGTGCGGTCTTAATGCCAGCCTCGCGCAGTTCCCTGAGCCAGGCCACCATCGGCGAGTTCGCGTTCCCCCACATTTCCACGTCCCACTGGGAAATTTCCTGCAACTGCTCGGCCGTCAGCGGAGCGCCGGCTTCCTCGGCGAGCGCGCTCCAATAAGCCTCCGCCGTCATATCGCCGCGGTCGTAGGCTCCGCGATTCTTCTCCCATAACGCCGGGAAAGAGTTGCTGTCGGCGCCGAAGGCATTCGCCAGGCGATGCAACTCCGCCCGCGAGGGACGATGGCACAGCACTTCGCCGTAGTCGAGAATTACCGCGTTAATTGAGGTTTCACTTCCGCGTCCCGCCATTTTCATAACTCGATTATCGCCGCACGACTACCGGTGGAAGAGTTTCTGTGGAAGATTTTGCGAAGAAGGTATTCACGATTCTTATATTGTATTTTCAATTTTCGTTACTTGACCAGCTTTTGAATTGTCGCCAGAAGCTGATCGGCGTTGAAGGGCTTGACAATCCAGCCGGTAGCGCCGGCCTTCCGTCCCGCATCTTTCTTTTCGGTCTGCGATTCGGTGGTGAGCATGAGCATTGGAGTGAAGGAATACGCCGGCAACTTGCGAATCGCCGTCATCATCTCGATGCCATCCATGTTCGGCATATTCAAATCGGTCACGATCAAGTCGAATTTGCTGCCGGAGGCTTTGGCCAGGCCATCCTTGCCATCGACAGCCTCGGCCACTTCATAGCCCGCCTTGCGCAAGGTGACCACCACCATCTGCCGAACGCTGCTCGAATCGTCCACCGTCAGGATTCGTTTCATGCTCGGTCCTTACTCCGTCGGTTTGAGAGTTCTCGTTTCATGCCAGCCCGACGCAAGAATGCAAAACTAGAACACGCCTGCAGCCCGATCAAAACAGCTCGGCGCTGTTTCCCGAAAATGTGGGCTGGATCCTGGGTAACGGTTTCCCATCCAGCGCCGCTCGGAGCACTTCACGCTCCAGTTCCATGGTGTAGGAAGCCGCATACAACTTTTCGGCTGCGGCCGCGTCGTAACATCGCTGCATCCCGGGATGCTCGTCTTCCAGTTGACGCGTCAACCCTTCAATCGCGGCCAGCACCGCCTGGCCTCGGCCGACACAAGCGTCCAGAAGATCGCTGCCCTTGCCAATCTCGGCAATTTTAGCTTGCATCTTCTCCATCGCGGCTTTCATCTTGTGCGCAAGCTGGTCCGTGCACTCCGCGGCGGACCGCAAGTTTTCGAGCCCGCTTGCCGTTTTTGACTGCGCCTCGCGCAGCCTCTCGTTGCTGGCGGGAGAGAAAGCTTCCATCACCTGATTGGTCTGCTCCACCAGCTTCAGGATCTCTTGCATGACCTGCTCCGAGTGCATGGTAATTTGGCTCCAACTGGCCGAAATCTCTTTAATGCTTTTCGAGATCGCCAGTATGGCATCCGCTTGCGTGCCCAGGTGGCTAGCTTCAATGATCGAGTTGAACGCCAACAGCCGCAGGCGGTCGCGAATGGACTTGGACCTCTGCAGATGCTCACTCACCAATTGCATCAGGTTGGAGAGTCCGCCCAGCGTGTGCCGGATTCTCTTCAGGTAAGCCTGGCCGGATTGTTCGAGTAAGGCGATGCGGGCAAGCTGCGAAGAAACCGTTCGCTCCTGCTCCAGCACCATGGGGCCGATTCCCAGCAATGCGGAGGTGCTGACTCCCACGATGCCGCTCACGCAACTTCTGATTTGCGAGATCCAGTGGGTCACGCTGTTCTGCACGGTTTTCATCTGCGCCAACTGAATGATCAGGCCGGCGTAGCTCTGCGGCAATTCTCCGTCGCTTGCGTTTTCTTCCTCTCCACCTTGCATTCTCGCGGCAATCAGCCCAAAGGCCTGCTGCACATGTTCATCCATCTGCCGGGTAATGTCGTGGCCTTGAATGGCGGAGATTACCGCCGTGATCAGGCTCGCGATCTCCTCCACGCTGCTCTTGAATTGCATGGGCGTCTGCGAGAGCGAGGTCAGGCTGGAATCCACCACGGCTAAAGCGCTTCCCAGATCGACTTCGATGCGGGTGAGTTCCTCGCGCAGCCGCGGCATTTCGGCCAACAGCAACTTTCGCGTCGCTTCAACCGCGGTGCGGCGGTCGGCGGTATGGTTGGCTAGCCTATGGGTATCGTCGAGCACCGATTTCGCGAATTCGGATAATTCATGCGCCAGGTACTGAAACCCCGTGCCCACGCTGCCCAACCGCGCCACCTCGATATTGGTAAGCACGCTCAGCGCTTTGATTTCGAGCGCAATGCTCTCCTGGCTTTCCGCCACTCCCAAAAGTTGGTGCAGCAGATTCACTTCCGCGGTTGCGGTCTCCAGCACCCCCTTGGTCGCCCCCAGCCGCTCGGTAATGAAGCTTCGGGCTGCCTCGCCTAGAGTTTGCACCTTCGGCAGCACAGAACTCACACTCTCGCTTTCGACGCAGGCGATGATCGCCGCCGCCAGTTCCAGAATCGTGTCCGTGTGTTGAATTAATTCTTGAAATGCAGTCGCGGCCGATCCAATGGTGCGATTGACCACCACCGCCAGCGACTCCAACTCGGCCCGGGACTCGTTTGCCGTGGAGGAAATTTTCTCGCGCGTGCGCGCCTGCTTCGCGGCTGCGAGCGCCAGCCCGTGGTCGTGGCCGTTATCTTCGTACTTATGCTTGCGAAGCTGGGGAGCAGCGCTAAAAAGTTTCATGTTCGAAAAACTACCGTATCCTGTCGTAGTGGTAATATTCGTCCCGCGCTTTCATCGTGCAAACGCAAGCATGGTCCCGGCCACGGACTCGAGCGGCACAACTTTGTCGACCGCGGAGCGTTTGATAGCCTCGTTCGGCATGCCGAAAACCACGCACGTCTCTTCGTTTTGGGCGATGGTTTTCGCCCCCGCCTGCTTCATCTCCAACATTCCGCGGGCGCCGTCGTCTCCCATGCCAGTGAGAATTACGCCTACGGCATTTTGCCCGGCATAGCGCGCGGCCGAACGAAATAACACGTCCACCGAAGGGCGATGCCGGCAGACCAGCGGCCCTTCCTTAATTTCCACGTAATAGCGAGCGCCGCTGCGCTTGATCAGCATGTGATGATTGCCCGGCGCGATCAGTGCCTGCCCGCGCAGCACGGTGTCGTTCGACTGCGCCTCTTTCACCGTGATGCGGCACAGCGTGTTCAGGCGATCGGCAAAGGCCCGCGTAAAAAGCTCGGGCATGTGTTGCACAATGACGATGCCGGGGCAATCGGCCGGCAGCGCCTCCAACAGGACCTTGAGCGCTTCGGTTCCACCGGTCGATGCGCCGACCGCAACCACTTTCTCCGTCGTCTCGGCCATGGCGTGTGTGGCAGGCGAGAGAATCGCGTCGGCGGTCAGTTTGGGCTCGACCACGCGCCCGGGCTTGCGCGGCAGCAAACGAGCGCCAGCCGCAGCTTTCACTGCCTCGCAGAGGATGGTGCGCGACTCTTCGATAAACTTCTTGCTGCCCATGCGGGGTTTCGCGATCACGTCGACCGCTCCATAGTCGAGCGCTTTCAGCGCGCTTTGCGTTCCCTCCTCCGCCAGGCTCGAACAAATCACCACCGGAATCGGATGCTGCGACATGATCTTCTGCAAGAACGTCAGCCCATCCATGCGCGGCATCTCGATATCCAGCGTGATCACATCCGGGACTTCTTCGCTGATTCGCTCCGCGGCCACAAAGGGATCGCCCGCCGTCGCGATCACCTCGATTTCCGGATCGCCGGACAACACATCGCTCAGCGTCTGGCGCACCACCGCCGAGTCGTCCACGATCAGCACCCGAATCTTCGCTCTGCCCATACGATTCAATCATGCCCGGCCAAAGCGGCGCTCAGCCCAGCCAACGCAACTGCACTTCACCCGTCTCGGTATTGAAACGAATGTTCCGCCCGATCGTGCCTCCCAGGCTCGAGGCCGTCATGTGAAAGCCCTCGCCCTGCACGACTTCAAGCGCGGCTTGCCAGTTCAACTTGCCCACCGACGGCTTGGCCGAAGCCTCTTCGCTGATGAGCAGCACATCCGCTCCGCCAAACACTTTCACCTGCATCTCGGAGCGCCGCGCCCCCAGTTCGTCGAATTGCCGCGCCATATCGCGAATGGCAAAATCCACGTAGCGATGGCCATCCACCAGATTCTTCGACGCAGCCAGAATCGCCGGGCACCGGGGCAACTGGCAATGAGTCAGAGCCCCAATGCCGCGCCGCTGGCTCCAGAACGAAACCCCCACACAGGATCCCAGCAGCGTGCGGATGATCGCGGGCTCGCGCGCCAGGTAGGACTCTCCCGGATGTAAATACACCTCCAATAACTCGCTGTTGGTTTCCGGCATCTTCTTTTTTCCGTCGATTTCTCAATGCGAGCCGGTTTTCTGGTAAAGCGCCGGAGCCACCGCCTTCAACGGAAGATCCATGTCGTGCAGAGTCTCCGAGTGGCCGACGAAGGCGTAGCCTCCAGGCAACAGCTCATGGCACAGTTTCTTCAGAATCCGCTCCTGCGTCGCCCGGTCGAAATAGATGATCACGTTGCGGCAAAAGAACGCGTCCACCTTTTCCGCCAGGCCATAATCCGCGTCCATAAAGTTCAAGCGGCGAAACTCCACCATTTGCCGCAGCTCCGGAATCACCCGGGCTAAATTGGAGCTCTTATCCCGGCTGCGCAGGAAGTATTTCTTCTTCATTTCTACCGGCACCGGACTGATCACCTCCGTGGTAAAGACTCCGCGCTCGGCTTTTTCGAGGACCGTGGTGGAAATGTCGGTGGCCATCACTTTGAAGCGAAAGCCGGGATGCGCCCGGGCGTACTCGCTCAGCACCATGGTCAGCGTATAAGGCTCTTCCCCGGTCGAACAGCCGGCGCTCCAGATCAGCAGCGGCCGCCGGCTGTCGTTGCGCGCCATGAGTGCGGGAACGGCGGTGCGTACCAGAAAATCGAAATGATCGGGCTCGCGAAAAAAATCCGTCTTGTTGGTGCTCACCACGTCGAGCAACTGAACGATCTCTTCGCCCTCGTGATGCCCTTTGAAGAGATAGTCGCAATACGTCGCGTAGGAGTCCAGGCTCAAGCTGCGCAACCGGCGCTTGATGCGCAGCTCCAGCATGGTCTGCTTGTCCGGGCCCAGCACGATGCCCGACTGCTCGTAGATCAGGCTGCACAGTCGAGCGAAGTCGACCTTCGAGATGGTTTCATCGCCCGCATTCATAACTTTTCCCACGCGCACCTCGGCGGTTTGCCGCAGAGACGTATCGGGCTGCGTCTCCCCCCGCTGAGTCTTCCCGCACGCGAGCCGTCGCCAGCACTCTCTACGCTCCTCAAACCGCCGCTGCCTCCGCCATCAACTTGCTGTTTTCCGGAGTCCGCACCGAGGCCAGCTGGTCGGCAGAAAATACTCGGTCAATATCGAGGATCATCACGAACTGCGCGTCGCGCCTCCCCATGCCCTTGAGGAAGTCGGTGCGAATGTGGGTCCCGATCCGGGGCGCCGGCTGTATCTGATCCGGCTCCAGATCGATGACCTCCTCCACCGAATCGGCCAGCGCACCAATCACGGTGGATTCGTTCTCCAGCAACACCTCCACCACCACGATGCAGGTGTTGCGCGTCTTCTCCGTCTTCGACATTTCCAGGCAAAGCCGCAGGTCCACGACTGGAACCACGCTGCCTCGCAGGTTAATTACGCCGCTCATGAAATCCGGCGTGCGGGGAATTTCCGTGATGTTGGTGAAATCCAGAACCTCCCTCACCTTGGCGACATCGGTGGCAAATATCTCGTTGCCCAGCTTGAAGGTTAGATACTGTCGGGTCTCCGTGATTTCTGCAACGCTCATCGTCAACTCCTTCGCACTCTGAGATTCGAGAAAGCCGCGGGCCCGCCGGCGGCCCGCGCCGCAGCCGGTCAGAAGCGCTCGAATTCTTTATCCAGGTCGTCGCCCTTATCCTTCATTTTGAGGCTGACCCCACCCCCACCGGCGGCAGCCGCCTTTTTGGCCATCGGGGCTGCGTGGCCCGCCTTGGGCGGTCTGCTGGCCGGCGCGGCTTCCGCATGCCGCACCGCCTTCCCAACGCTGCGCACCGCCGCATGCCCGTCGTCTTCCGTGCGGAAGAAGGCCAGCGCGCTTACCAGCTGATCGGACTGGCTGCTCAACTGCTCGGTGGTGGCCGCCATCTCTTCGGAAGCGGAGGCGTTCTGCTGAATCACTTTTTCGAGTTGCACCAGCGCCTTGTTGATCTGCTCCGCGCCGGTGTCTTGTTCCTTGCTGGCGGCGGCAATCTCCTGCACCAACTCTGCCGTCCTCTGGATGTCGGGCACAAGTTTCGAAAGCATCTCGCCCGCCTTTTCCGACACTTTCACCGTGGTGCCGGAGAGTTGGTTGATCTCTCCCGCCGCCTTCTGGCTGCGTTCGGCCAGCTTGCGCACCTCCGCCGCGACCACCGCAAAGCCCTTGCCATGTTCCCCGGCGCGGGCCGCTTCGATGGCCGCGTTCAGCGCCAGCAGGTTGGTCTGACGCGCGATTTCCTCGATGATCGAAACCCGGCTGGCGATTTCCTTCATGGCGGCCACCGCTTCTACCACGCTCTTACCGCTTTCCTGCGCGTCGTTGGCCGACTTGTTGGCGATCTTGTCGGTTTGCTGCGCGCTGTCGGCATTCTGCTTGATGTTCGAAACCATCTGTTCCATTGACGACGAGGCCTGCTCTGCCGAGGCGGCCTGCGAACTGGCGCCCTTCGATACTTCTACCGAAGTCGTGCTGATGGCCCCGCTGGCCGAGGCCACTTCGCTCGCGATGGTGCGGATGTCCAACACCACCCGCGTGATGCCGCTGACCATCGAGGCCAGTGCCTGCATCAGCTTGTCCTGCGGCGAACGCTCCTTCATCGCCACCGTCAGGTTGCCGTTGGCGATCTCTTCGGCGGCCGCGGTGATTTCGTTCATGGAAGCCACCAGCGCATTGAGATTATTCTTGATGGTGTTGAACTCGCCCTGGTAGTTCTCCGTGATCTGCGGCGGCGTCTCCCCCTTGCTGATCATGTCCACGTAGCGCGCCGCCAGGTTCAAGGGCACGATCACCGCGTCCAGAGTCTCGTTGAAGCCCTGCACGATCTTCTGGTATTGGCCGCTGTGCTTGCCGGCGTCGGCCCGCGTCGCCAGCTTGCCTTCGACGGCCGCCTGCGACAGCATGCTCACGTCGGAGATCATGGCGTTCAGCGCCAGCTTCTGTGGCGTGAGGTCGGAGGCGTATTTCACCACTTTGAAAGGCTTGCCGTTGAGATCGAGAATGGGATTGTAGGAGGCCTGAATCCACGCCTCCTTCCCTCCCTTGCCGATGCGCTTGAATTCGTCCGCCACAAATTCCCCCCGGTTCAGCTTGGCCCAAAACTCCCGATAGTCCGGGCTGTTGCGGTAGGCTTCGTCGACAAACATGCTGTGGTGCCGGCCCTTGACCTCGTCGAGCGTGTAGCCGAGCACCCGCAGGAAATTGTCGTTGGCGGTCAGGATGGTGCCGTCCATCTTGAATTCGATCACCGCCTGCGACTTCCCGATGGCGCCGATCTGGCCGGCATAGTCGGCGTTGGTCAGCTTCTGCTGAGTGATGTCGGTGGCGTATTTGACGACCTTAAAAGGCTTGCCGTCTCCATCCAGAATGGGGTTGTAGGAGGCTTGAATCCAGACTTCCTTGCCGCCTTTGCCAATGCGCTTGAATTCGCCGGCCTCGTATTCGCCCCGGTTCAGCTTGGCCCAGAACTCCCGATAGGCCGCGCTTTGGCGATAGCCTTCCTCGACAAACAGGCTGTGATGCTTGCCCTTGATCTCCTCGAGGGTGTAGCCCATCGCGTGCAGGAAGTTCTCGTTGGCGGTCACGATGGTGCCGTCCATCTTGAACTCAATTACTGCCTGTGACTTGCCGATGGCGGCCAGTTGGCCCACGTTATCGGCCGCCTCTCTTACTCTTTCGGTCACAATCTCCCAGCACACCAGCGCGCCCGTGTAGTTCTTGGCGTCGTCGTAGATGGCACTCAGAATCAAATTCAGCGTCTCCGGCCCCAGCCGGATATCGACCCGATGCGGCAGATTGCGCGGGTCGGCCATCATGCGCCGTTGATGCGCCGGGTTCTTGTGAAAAATATCGATGTTGCTACCGACCACGTCCTCCACCTTGCAGGGCAGCAGTTGCGCGACTTTGGCCAACGTCGTGCGCGAGGCCGGATTTATGTACCGAATGATCATGTCGGAGTCTGCCCGGATGAAATTCAGCGGGCTGTTCTCGATCATCTGCTCGAAGATATTGCCTCGCGATGGTTGACCCACTTTGCCTTTCGCCGCGGCTGCCCTTCCGTTGCTCTTGCTTTTCATTTTCTTGCTTCTCCTTATTTTCGTCTGCCGCCCGGACCAAGCCTTCACACCGTCGCCGCTTCGGCTCGTCTTTGTGGCGCGGCCCGGGCATCCACGCCGTGGCCGTGCCCCATGGTCCTTACCGCATCCCGCACCAGCCGCTGCGGATCGAGAATCAGCGCTACGCTGCCGTTGCCCAGGATGGTCGCGCCCGAAATCATCTCCACGTGCTTGTAGAAGCGCCCCAGATTCTTGATCACGGTCTGGTGGTCCCCAAGAACCTGATCGACCACAAATCCAAAGAGCCCGTCTTCGGTCTCGGCGATCATGACTTGCTCCCGCTCCGGAGCCTCGCTACGCATGTCAAAGTACTCCCGCAGCCGAATGTAGGGAATGATTTTGCCGCGCACGTTGACTACGTGTTTGCCGTTGGCTTTGGCGGTATCCTGCCGCGTCAACTCGATGCATTCGAGCGTGGTCGCCAGCGGCAGCACGAAGTAGGCCTGGCCCACCCGCACCAGCAATCCGTCGATAATGGCCAGAGTCAGCGGCAGGCGCAGCGTCACCGTGGTTCCAGCGCCGGGTTTGCTGGCAATGTCGATGCTGCCTCGCAGCGCCTCCACTTTGCGCCGCACCACGTCCATGCCTACGCCCCGGCCGGATACGTCGGTGATCTCTTTCGCGGTGGAGAATCCCGGCGCCAGGATGAGCGAGAAAATCTCCGCCTCGGTGAGTTGCGCGTCGGGAGCCACCAGGCCTTTCTCGATGGCCCGTTCGCGCACCGCCGCAGCATTGATTCCCCCGCCGTCGTCGGCGATGCAAATCAGCACGCTCGCCCCCGAATAGCGCGCCGAAAGCTGAATGGTGGCGCTCGGCCGTTTGCCCACCGCCACACGCCGCTCCGCTGTCTCAATGCCGTGATCCATGCTGTTGCGGATCAGGTGCATCAGGGGATCGTTCAACTCGTCGATCACGCTCTTATCCAGTTCGGTGTCGGCGCCCTCGGTCGTGAGTTCGACTTCTTTGTGCAGATCGCGGGCGAGATCGTGCACCAGCCGGCGAAAGCGCTCGAAGGTTGCTCGAATGGGCAGCATGCGGATGCTGATCGAGCCTTCGCGCAAAGCGCTGGTCAGGCGTTCGATCTCCTCCGACACCGCCACCACTTCGGGGTCTTCCTTGCGGGTCGCGATCTCGAGCAGGCGCGCCTGCACCGTCACCAGTTCCCCCACCAGATTGACGAACTGATCGAGCTTCGCCGCCGGCACGCGAATGCTGGTCGCGTTATCCGGAATGTCGGACTGGCGCCGGCCCCAGGGGGGGGATTTCTTCTTGTCCTCGGCCTTCGCCGCCGCAGCCGCCGCTGGATTTTCGCCCGGGGGCGCTGCCGCTTTCGCCGCCGTTTTCGCCGGCGCGCTCCCCGCGCTGTTGGACTCCAACTTCAAGTCGATTCCCGCCGCCGGGGGCCGGGCCGCGGGTTGAGCCACAGCCTCGGGTTTCACCGGAGTTACGGCGGCAGTGAGTTCAGAGGTTGCGGGAGAGATTACCGAAGCCCCCGTCTCGGTTGTTTCTTGAGAAGTTGGCTGCGACGCCGCTTCGATGCTCAACTCGCAAGCGTCCGCCACAAAGATGAAGACATCCGAGATGACTTCGCGGGTGGCCGTCGTGGTCAGCACCATCTCCCAACTCATGTAGCAGCGCTCCGGATCCAATTCGCGAATGGGAGGAATCGCCGCCAGGCTGGCCGTAATCCGCAGCTTGCCCAGTTGCCGCAGCTCCCGTAGCAGCAGCAGCGGGTCCGCCCCGCGCCGCATCAGATCGGGGCCGGGAGCGAAACGAATGTGCCATTCCGAACCCAGGTCTAGGACGGACGCATCTTTTCCCCCGTCTTGGGCGGGAACCGGAGCTTTTGCCTCGGACAAGACATCTCCGCTAGCGGCCGCCGGCGCCTGAACTCCGCTGGTGAGTTCCTTCAACTTCTCCAGAATGACGGCCGAAATCGCGCGGTCGACCGTCGCTTCCCCGCAGGCCTCATCCAGCATGGCCTTGATCTGATCGAGGGCTCCTAAGGAAAGATTAATGAGTTGCGGGGTAACCAGAAGTTTTCCGTTGCGCACTTCGTCGAAGGCATTCTCCAGGTTGTGGGTGAATGCCGCCAGTTCGTCAAAACCGAACATGGAGCCCGAGCCCTTGATGGTGTGCAGGGCGCGAAACGCTCTTCCTACAATTTCCTTATCGCCGGGACTTTGGTTCAGCGCCAGCAGCGCCGCCTCCAGTTCGACCACGATCTCGCGAGCTTCTTCGAGGAACGATTGCTTGAATTTGTCGATCATTGCTCGGTCATCGCCCGGTCGTTGCCCGCTTGGGTTGATCCTTATCCCTAATCCCTATCCCTGACGCCGGCGGGAAAGCTCTCCATCCCGGCGTCGCACGCCGTCGCGGCGATCTCCTCCGGAACCCGCCCCTGGAGCGCGAAGCGCACCCCCGAGCCGCGAGCTTCGCGCTCTACCGCCCATAGCAGTTGCAGGCCGGTCACATCCAGCCCGCTCGCGCCTTCCCATTCGACGCTCAACGCTTTCCCCGAGGCCAGCGCCTCGAGCAGCGACTTCTTCAACTCCGCCGCCGAAGCGATCGTGATCTCGCCCTCCAGCCGCACCAGGCACTGCGCTCCGCTTTGGTCAAGGGTGACTGCCATGCCTGCCTCTCTCATCGGCGAAGCGGAATGAAACATTAGTCGGGGCCGCCTTAAGCCCGCGCGGATGATGCTGATCCCGCATCCGCTTCGCTTCCGTACTGTGCTCACACCTCGCCTCTCGACCGCACGCGATGCAAGCATTCGCCCTCAAACCGGACGACCCCGGCGTCGTCGACGCTGCCGTGAGGTTGATCCGGCCTGTGTCGATCCGTTGATTCAGATCAAAGGATTCTTAACTGAAGCGTGCGCAGAGTTTGCCACGCAAGCCGATGGCCGTAGAGTCGTAGCGCCGCGTCCCGGCGGCTGGCCTGCGGGCGTCTCGCCCGCCGCGCCGAAAGCGATGACTACCCCTCGAAACAACCAGCAAGGACGCCAAGGGATACTGACGTGGAACCCTTCGCCGAACCAAGGAGATCTGCCCGAGGCATCGGGGTGGTAATAAAGCGGGAAACTACTTAGAATCGAGATCAGGATTCATGTCGGGGCGTAGCGCAGCCTGGTAGCGCACCTGCCTTGGGCGCAGGGGGTCGTAGGTTCAAATCCTATCGCCCCGACCATTTATTTTCAGTTCCTCAGGGCGACGTGCGAACGAGACTATGATTCACGGCGTCAAAGACCTCTGACCCGACCTGAAGCTGGCCCTCGAAAGCCCGCTCGGCCGCCCCATCTCCGAAGGAGAGCAAGTCAGCGTGAGCACGGTGCCTGCTTCGCGGGAATGACTCACGTCCATTCAAAAGGACTCCGAGAACAAGGGCACCGGTAAACTCACGATGGAAGAAATCGCCGCGGAAATTGCCGCAGCCCGCCGTGGGCGCGGCCAGCACCCCGGATCATGATTCGGGTGGTCGTCGATAGCAACGTTTTGGTCTCAGCATTATTGACCAGTGGCAGCTTGCCGGAGGCCGTTGTCGACCTTGCCATGTCCCGCGAAGAAGTCTCTCGGCCGCGAAACTTCCCCGGTGCGCGCGGGTTCGCAAAGGTGGCTCCTGGCACCAGGCCGGTGAGTCCTGCGAACCTAAATGACGATGGAGATCCGGATGAATGTCCGCAGCTTGATCCCCTCGATTCTCTTACCAGTGCTCGCCTTCTCCGCCTTTGCGTCGGCCGCCGGCTTTGGGCCCGTACCTAAAACGGTTGGGCCACCGCACACCATTAGCCCGATGTTTTGGGGTCTCAACATTGAGAACGAGTTTTTTCACCCCGCTTTTTCCTGGACCAATCCCTGGCTTGAAACCGGAATCGAGAATGCTCGGATCGGGAGCGTGCGCTATCCAGGCGGCGACACGGGAAACTATTGGAATTGGCAACAAGGCACCGTTTATCCGCTCGGGGGCCACACGACCGTGGATGATTTTCTCAGCGACCTGTCGAGCTTAAGTCAGGCGACCGGTGTGCTGCCGCTCTTCAACCTCAACGTCATGACATACGACAACCAGTTGATAACCAAGACGACGCTCCCTGCCGCTATGGACAACCAGATTCAATTGCTCCAGGCGGCCCAAGGCATGGAATTGCCCGTCAACGACATCGAACTGGGCAATGAGTTTTACTGGACCGAACCCGATCATGACCAGGAGTTTCCCACCGCCAAAGATTATCAACTGACTGCGAATCTCTGGGCGGCCACGCTGAAGCCATCGTTTCCCAATGCAAAATTCGCCTCGATGCTTTCCATCCCCTACTCCGGCGACCCCCGAACCAGCACCTGGAACACGCCCATCCTGGAAAACTTTCGCGGCATCGACGCCGTCACCATCCATCGCTACGACAGCATCATCGACGGCGGAGTATGGGATGGCACCCCCGCGGACGCGGTCCTGAGCCTCGCCTTTACCGATTGGGCCAGCATCCTGGCGGGCGAAGTCCGGCCGGCCGAACAGAAACGGCTTCGAATCTGGATTACCGAGTTTGGTGGGTTCGCCGACTGCACCAGCGACGCTGAGTTTACCGGGACCTGGCTCGAAGCCTTGTACCAGACCCAAATGGCCCTGCAGTTCTTGTCCACCGCGTCCATTGACCAGGTACAGCTCTATAACATGGCCGGGTCGACCAGTTCGCTGATCTTTCAGAACACCTCTTCGTATTGGGATGGTTGCCTGCAGAAGAACATCACATTCAACGCCACCCCCGGCGCCCTGACCGCCACGGGTCAAGCCTACGCACTAATCGGGAATGCATTGCAGGGCACCACGTCGGTTTCGGAAGTCGTGTTCCCCGAAGCTCCACTCATCAAACTCGGATCCGGTGTAAAACCCTATCCCTCGGCCACGGGAGTGGCGCTGTCCGGCGCGACCAATGAGTGGCTGATCGCGAACTACGTCTCCGAACCCTTGACCCTGCACTATGCGGGAATGGGGACAGGGACGATGGAAAGCTTATCGGCTCCATCCCTAACCACGATCGTGAATGGCGAAGGTATTCTTTCCAACTCCACAGCGCCCTTCGATGGCGCCAGCTTTGTGCTGCCTGCCTATTCGCTGAACTGGATAGTAACGCACTGAGAGCTTCGGACCGGGCTTCGGCAATCGGGCTTTCGGCTAAACCAAATCCACCACCAAAAAGCTGCCAGCAAGATCTTCCCGAAGCTCCGTGCCCCAAGCCGGTACCCCAAGCTCGACTTACAGCACACAATCACCGCCGCCCCATTGATCGCATCCCTCCTCACCGCGGCCAGCGCATCGTTCATCGTTGGCCTGTTGCAGAGAAAAAACGGTCACCTTCCAGCAAAAAACGATTCTCTGCATAGACGACGAAGGTGCGCTGGCTTATCACCGCGCCCTGCTCGAACGCCAGGATTCGACGTGTTCACAGCCAGTTCGGCCCGCCGCGGCTTGCAAATTCTAGATGGACACCCGGCCGTCGCCGCCATTGTCGACTACAACATGCCCGAAATGACGGGAGGCGATGTCGCCGCCGAACTGAAGCGCCAGCATCCGGAAATGCCCGTTGTCATGCTTTCCAGTGACGAAGGCATACCCAAGATCGCGCTGTGCATGGCGGATGCTTCCCTCCCGAAGGCCGACGCGCACAGTGCGTTGCTGCCGCTGATCTTTAAAATTTGCGAACAATACCGCTCCGTCCCCGGCGAACGCCAAGCGCCGGCCCAAGAAATCTTTGACGGCATCTGTTAGCGCGATTCCTCCCGTCCTCCCTCCGCTCGCCTATCTTCTTTCCCTAATCAATCGCTCAGCCAGGGCAAGCGCGTCGCCCCATACAAGCCGGCGTCGCCTCCCAGCCGAGCCTGAGTGATGATCGTCCGTCGTTCAGCGTCTCTCTCGCTTTGATCTGCGGTTTCTCTTGAAAAAACATTATCTTTACCGGGATCGAAGGGCACCGTGGCCGCATACACCACCGACCGCTGCCGCAGCTCTTCGAACATGCGGGGCGCAAATGCATCCCAAGCTCGCGAAACCCCTCCCCCAATCACAAACATTTCAAGATTCAACACATTCACCAAATCCGCCAACAGAATGCCGAGAGCCCAGCCTACGGTCTGAAAAATACGCCGCGCGTCCAAGTCACCGCCGAGCACCAAATCATAGATCGCCTTGGCGCCAAACTCCGCGCCAGACGCAGCCCCCTGAGCGAGAGCGACCGCTTCAACGCCGTCAATCGCTTCCCGCGCCATGCGCACAATCGCGCCGGCGGAAGCATACTGCTCGGCGCACCCTCGATTCCCGCAACCGCAGCGCGGCCCCTCCGGCTCAATCGTCACATGTCCGAATTCCCCGGCCATGCCATTCACGCCATGCCAGATTTTTCCCCCAAGCACGATGCCGCCGCCGATTCCAGTGCCCAGCGTGAGAATCGCCATATTCTCAACCCCGCGCCCTGCGCCCAGCCATTGTTCACCCAGAGCCGCCACCCGGGCATCGTTCTCCAGCACCACGCGCGCTGCGTTTTTCGGGAGCCCCAGCCGCCGCTCAATCTCCGCGCGCACCGCATAGTTCTCCCACCCCGGAAGATTCGCGGCCTTAAGCACCGTGCCGCTCTGCACTTCCATAAGTCCGGGGATCCCGATGCCGACTCCGCGAAAGCTTCCCGTCTTCTCATATTTGCCGGATAGGACTTGAATCGCCGTGCACATCTCATGAATGACGTGGTCGCGCCCCAAAGCCAGCTTGGTCGTGACTTCAACTTTTTCCAGAAGTTCCCCGGCAGCGCTCACCGCGGCGATGCGCAGGTTGGTCCCGCCGAGATCGACTCCAATGGAAAAATCAGGCATGGCTGAGAAGATTATCAGAAGCGAAGGCAATTCACGGTCTCTGCGAACCCCTGTGCCCTCCGTGTTGAAGACTTTGAATTGATTTACTTCTGGCACTGAGGGCAATAATGGCTGCTACGCCCGGCAATCACCACGCGCTTGATCGCAGTCTTGCAGACCAGGCAAGGCTCGCCCTCGCGTCCATAAACGCGATGCTGCAATTGGAAAAATCCTGCGTCGCCGTTCGCATCCACATAATCCGAAATCGACGACCCACCCAAAGCGATCGCCTCTTTGAGAACTTCCTTCACTGCCGCCAACAGCTTCTCCAATTGCAAGCGCGTGATCGTGGAAACCCGGCGGCGCGGCCGAATCCCAGCCCGGAACAGAGATTCATCGGCGTAAATGTTCCCCACCCCGCGCAAAAGTTTCTGGTTCAGCAAAGCGCTCTTGATCGGAGTCTTGCGCCCGCGAAACAAAACCAGAAAGCGCTCCGGATCGGCGTCCAGCGGCTCGACTCCACCGGCCTCGAACCCGCCTTTACCCACCACGCTCAGCCGTCCGAAGCGCCGCGGATCGACAAAACGCAGTTCCCTCCCGGAAGCCAGCTTGGCGATCGCATGCGTGTGCTTGAGCACCTCGTCCCGCGGCTCGCAAACCTGCAACCGCCCAGTCATGCCCAGGTGCACAATCCACTGCGCAGAATTGGATTGTGTAGGGGGGGCACTCCTGCCCGCCTCCGCCGGCAGAAGGGAAAGCCTCTGCCGCGCCCTAGATCTTCGCGGCACGGACGCAACTTGCTCCGAGCCAGGCGGGAGCGCCGCTGCATTCCGCTCCAGATCGAAAACAATATGCTTCCCCATGCGCCGCACCGCCGCAACGCGGCTGTGCTCCAGCACCGCGGCAATTTCCGCGGCAGGAGACTTCAGCACCTCCGGCTTCTCCCCCAGCCACACCGACTCGATCACATCCCCGCTAACCCGCTGCGCCAATCCGCGCGCGATGGTTTCAACTTCAGGAAGTTCCGGCATTGGAAAACAGTGTACAAGACGATCAACGCAATCGGCGCTACGGCTTCGCGAATGGAATCGAACAGGTAGGAATCTACAACCAGTTTCATCAATGGTTTTGGGAAGGACGCGACGTTCAGACGTCGCTGAAGAGCTTAAGAGCCTTGATTCGAGCATGGCCGGGAAGGGCATGACGTTTAGTCGTCCCGCTTAAGTCCTCAAAAAAGCGCGGGCTTTAGCCCCTTTGGGAGCGGACGGCAGGTACTTCTCGGTGTGAAGGGCGACTAATCTTTCAGCGGCACCACAGCCTGGCCATCGCGGCAAAACGTAGCCACCTTCTGCAGATCCCCATTCGCCTGCGGCAAAGTCATCACCGGTCCGTAGCAGAAAACCGCGTGCCCGCTGGCGGCAAAGTACCAGCGTCCATTCTTAGCCGGACGCTCCACTTGCCCGGACGGGCGCCGCACCGGCTGCGAGGGCTTCGCCACCGTCATGCTAAACAACAAGGCTAGGGTCAGGAACTTCATCGTTGAAAAGCGGCCGGGCAAAAACATCCGCGGCCCCCTGCCGCTTTCACCTGGGTACTTCCAAATACTGCTTCGCTAAATTCTTCTTTTAACTTTGCGTTCTCAACCAAGAACTTCAAATCGTACTCAGAGCGCGCCTTCGATCCAACAAATCCGAAGCCGGTTTGGCCGGAAGCTGCATATCGGGCTTGGCACTCTTGCCTGCACGTTCTTTGGAACCGGACTTCGGTGCTGCCTGGGTCGACGGAGTATGAGGAGCCTGGGTCGACGGAGTCTGGGCTGACGGAGCCTGATTCGACGAAGGCTGCGCGCGCTTCTTAGCCTCAGCCTGCGCCACGTTATTGTCGTGCACGATTCTTCCTTGAATCGCGGTTAGGGTCGCGCTGTCATGGAACAAGTCGATGATCAAAGTTCGCTGCGATTGAATGGTGTGCCCCTGCTCCACAATCAGCAGAGTCATCAACCCATAAGAAATCAAGAAGAGCACTACCAGCACCGGCAGCAAACTCCAACGCTTCTTCGGAGGTGCAATCTCTATTGCCGCGTTATCCAGCAGACTGGTCAAGCTGCACCTCTTTGCGCGCCCTGCTCCCGCGCGCAACCTAAGCGATAGCAGCTGGCCCGCCAATGCCGCCGGCGCCCGAAATCGCTTGAAATGAAGGTATTTAGCGAGGCTCAGGAGAAGTTCTCCGCCCCAGCAAGTGCAACTCGCTGCACATAAAGAGCACCCGCCTGTGATCCAAATCACGGCCGGCTGTGCGCCGGAGGGCTGCAGGCAAGTGAAGATCAGAAACGCGTGAGCGAAGCGCATGTTGGAGACAGCCGTCCTCGGCTGTCCATCGAGCGCAGCTCGACCTTTTATTTCGAGCTCAAAAGCAGCTTGGAGATAGTAGCCAGCTGCATATTCGAAGTCCCCTCATAAATCTTGCCAATCTTGGCGTCGCGCCAGAATTTTTCGACGGGATAATCTTTAGTAAACCCATACCCGCCGTAAATCTCAATGGCGAGCGAGGTAACGCGCTCTGCGACTTGCGAAGCAAAGAGCTTGGTCATCGCCGCCTCTTTCACAAAGTTCGCCCCGGCGTCCTTCATGCGAGCCGCGTTGTAAACCATCAGCCGCGCCGCTTCAATCTCGGTGGCCATCTGCGCGATCTGAAACTGAATTCCCTGAAAATCCGCCAGCGCCTTGCCGAATTGCTTGCGCTCAACCGCATACTTCGCCGCGAACTCCCAGGCCCCGCGCGCCACGCCGATCATCTGCGCCCCAATGCCGATGCGCCCTTCATTCAAAGTCTCAATCGCAATTTTGTAGCCCTTGCCGGGCTCCCCCAGCACGTTTTCTTTCGGCACGCGGCAATCTTCCAGAATCAATTCGCAAGTCGACGAAGCCCGAATCCCCAGCTTGTCTTCTTTCTTTCCGACGCTGAACCCCGCGAAATCCTTCTCCACCAGAAACGCCGTGATGCCCTTATATCCAGCCGCAGCATCCAGCGTCGCAAACAATACGAACAGCCCAGCTTCCTTGCCGTTCGTGATCCACAGCTTGCGGCCGTTGACCACATAGTCGCTGCCTTTAAGCTCAGCGCGAGTTTGCAAAGCGAACGCATCCGAGCCCGACCCCGCCTCGCTCAGCGCATAGGCACCCACAGTATCCGCCGCCATCTTCGGCAAGTAACGCTTCTTCTGTTCCGCGCTCCCCCAGCGCAAAAGCGCATTGTTCACCAGCGTATTTTGCACATCCACCACCACCCCGGCGGAAGCATCCACGCGCGACAACTCCTCGACGGCGAGAATCGCTTCAAAAAATTTGGCGCCGCCTCCGCCATACTGCTCCGGAATTTCAATCCCCATCAGCCCCAGCTGAAAGAATGCGTGAATGAGATCCTTGTCAAAGACACCCTTCTCATCCATCTCCTTCACCAGCGGCCGAATCCTATCGTCGGCAAACTGCCGAATGTTGTCGCGAAAAAGTATCTCGTCTTCAGTAAGCGTGGTCAGCGGTGCGGGAGCGGCGGGCTGCAGGATCGCTTCGGACATGGGAATACCTTCAGGCGAAGGAATCGCAAACCAGCTAGTTTAGCACTCAGAATCTCAAGGATGGCGGGGGAAAGATCCGTCGTAGCCATTAATCCAGGCTGGATATCCTCCGCAGGATCGCAGCTGCACAAGGTCGAGAGCAAGGCGAGAGTCAAAACGAGCCAGATTGTTTTCTTCGAGCGCGGAGGAACTCCCGGTTCACGGGCGCCGCTGAATCCTACCACTAGCGAGATTAACCACAGCAGGGGCGAGAGAGCCCGCACCGGCCACGGTAGTCATCACGATGTCGTCGCGGAATCGACCCCTACGAAGAGGCGTATTGCAAAAAAAGGCCCCACGCCCTCGCCTATCAGGGTCAGCCAGAGGGGAGTGTCAGGGCAAACGCGGTTCTAGTTTTCCAGCGAGATCGGAATCGAGGGTCTGAGTCGCGGTTTATCGTTGGCTCCGCGCATGCACCAGCTTCAACCCATCGGCCTGCAGAATCCGGTGAATCTGATTGCGCGCGTGCACCGACCAGGGCCCCGTAGTATCGAGCTTGATATAAGCCTGCCAGTGCTTGAGCGCCTTGCGCGGCTCGCGCGTCTTCTCATACGCGAGCGCGAGGTTGTAGTGCGCATCGGCGTAAGTAGGGGCGAGTTGGATCGCCATCTTGTAGGTCTGAATCCCTTCCTGTACCCGCCCGGTCTCATCCAGAACATTGCCCAGATCGAAATAGGCGAGCGCGTACCGAGGGTCGGCCTGCAACGCGGCGCGATAATGCTTCTCCGCCAACACGAAATCTTGCCGGTTGTAGTGCAGAGTTCCAAGATTGATATGCGCGGCCGCGTGGTTGGGTTGGAAGTCGAGAACTTTCTGATACGCGGCCAGCGCCTCATTTTGCGTCGCCGGATCTTCTTCCAGCGCAATCCCGCGCGCAAACCAAACCGCGGCCGCATCGTCTTCCTGCGGATTCGACTCGGGCGCAGGAATCGGCGTACTGGTCACAACTTTTTCCCGCGTAGCGAAGTCCATCACAAACTGCCCGGCGATCGGCTCCAGCAACCGCCCCTCATGCCGAAACGCAACCCGATGCCTCTTGGTGGAAGAAGCGCCCGCTTCAAGCAACGGATTCTGCATGCCCGCAGCCTGCTTCTGCATAGCTTCAAGCGACTGCCGGATCACCGCAGGCCGCACCCGCATCGCGCACAGGTCGCGCACTTTCTTGACTTTCAAGAGATCGGCAAACGAATACGCCGTAGAAGCGGCAATCAGACCCGCACGCTCCCAATTGGCCAACTGGCGCGGGGTGAGGCGAAGAATTCGAAGCAGATCAGCTCGGCTGTACATCGACGGCTCAACCTCTCGCAGTGCGTCCACTGCGTAACCACTTAGCCGCCATTATGCGCAACTTGCGCCCGCAAACGCAACAGGAAACGCTTGTGGACATCTGTGGAGAACCTGGATGATTTACATGCAGCACAAATGGTGCATTTCGAAAAAGTGCCGTCGAAGAAGAAACCCACTGTGGTCAAACAAAAATGTTTGCCATTCCGCCCCATCCTGCTGTCATTCCGAGCGAGGCGAGGAACCCTGGTTTCGCCTACGCCACCACCGCCGCCTGATACTCCTCGTAACTCCCCTTGAAATCGGTAAGCTTGTGATCGCTCTCAAAATGCCAGATCCGCGTCGCCACCTCGTCGATCAAATCATGATCGTGAGTCACCAGCAGCACCGTGCCCTGATACCGCTGCAAAGAAATATTGAGTGCATTGATCGCTTCGAGATCCAAATGGTTCGTAGGCTCGTCCAGCACCAGCACGTTCGGCTTCTCAAGCATCAGCTTGCAGAAGAGCAGCCGCGCCGCTTCCCCGCCCGAAAGCACGCTGGTGGATTTCGTAGCTTCCTCACGCGCAAACAGCATCTGTCCCAGCAACCCGCGGATTTCCTCGCTCACCGCCGCCGGGTTCCACTGATGCAGCCACTCCAGCACCGTCGTTCCGCCTTCGATCAAGCTGCGATGATCCTGCGCGAAATATCCGATCGAAGCTTCGTGCCCCCAGGTCACTTTGCCCGAACTCGCAAACGGACCGTCGTATCCGCTGGTCTTGCGCAACTCCGCCTCCGGCGTAGTCGGCGAATTCGCCAGCAAAGCGTTCACCAGCGTAGTCTTCCCCGCTCCGTTGCGCCCCATCAAAGCGATTCTCTCGCCGCGAGTAATGCTGGCGGTGAAATCGCGAATCACCTGCTTCTCGTCGTAAGCCTTGCTCAGGTGCTCGATCTCGAGCACGTGCTTGCCCGAAGGCCGCTTCGGCTCGAACTTGATGTACGGCCGCTGAATGTTCGACTTCGCCAGTTCCGTCACCTGCAGTCGCTCGACTTCCTTGCGCCGCGACTGCACCTGACTCGAACGCGTTCCCGCCGCGAAGCGCGCGATGAATTCGTTCAACTGCGAGATTTTCTTTTCGCGCTGCGCGTTCTGCGACTCGATCTGCGACCGCACCTGCGTCTTCGCGATCACCATGTCGTCATACGAGCCCGTGTAAGTAATGATGGTTTCGTAGTCGATGTCGGCAATGTGCGTGCAAATGCTGTTGAGAAAATGCCGGTCGTGCGAGATCGCAATCACCACGCCATCGTATGCGTTCAGAAATCCCTGCAACCAGTGGATCGAATCCAAATCCAGATTATTGGTAGGCTCATCCAGCAGCAGCGCCTGCGGATGACCGAACAAGGCCTGCGCCAGCAGCACCCGGACCTTCTGCCCGCCCTGCAACTCGCTCATCTTGCGGCCGTGAATTTCCTCGGGAATGTCGAGGCCATCGAGCAAAATCGCGGCATCGCTCTCCGCCGTATAACCATCTTCTTCGCCGACGATGCCTTCGAGCTCGCCCAGCTTCATGCCATCTTCATCGGTCATGTCGGCCTTCGAATAAATCGCGTCGCGCTCCAGCATGGCCGCCCACAGCCGCTTGTTGCCCATGATCACGGTATCGGCCGCGGTAAAAGCGTCGAAGGCAAATTGATCCTGACTCAACACGCCCAGCTTCCGCGGACGCACTACCGTCCCCTTTTGCGGCTCCAACTCCCCGCTCAGCAACTTCATAAACGTAGATTTGCCCGCGCCATTCGGCCCGGTAAGGCCATAGCGCTTGCCCGGCGTAAATGCCACCGAGACTTCGTCGAACAGTATTTTGGCGCCGTAGCGCATCGAAACATTACTGACTGAAAGCATGATTGCCCTAAGGAACTTCGTCTGAAACTGCGAGGAATTTCCGCCAAAACGGTGCGCAGCCGATGTTAGTAGAGTATCACGCCGGAAAGTACCGGCGGCGTCCCGCCGGCTGTCGAGCGGAGGTCGCGTCCGCGCCCCCCTCCAAAAAAGTGCCGCCGACAACTTTACCGAATCAATCGGTGCAAGCCCATGGCCAAGCCAGCGAGAACGAGCGCCACTGCGATCAAAACAAAACGTGTCTTGAAGAGCCTCATTTGGATATCGTTCATGCCGCCATCATACTCCTTGGTCCGTAGCGCCGGCGTCCTGCCCTGAGCAAGGCCGAAGGGTCGAGCCGGACGTCCCGTCCGCTCCGCCGGCTATCAAGATGAGGCCCGCCAAGATTACTAATGCACTCCGACTCCACTAGCCTCCACCAATTGCTGCACCGGCGCGGCCACCATCATCAGCAAATCCGCTCTCTGAACCTGCGCCGCACGGATCGCCGCAAGCTGCTCAGTCCTCCACGCCTCAGGCGACAACTGCGAGTTGTCCAGATAATCCAGCGCCTGCAAACCCGCCGTCCCAAGAGCAGACATATCCTTCGAAAGCGGCGCGACCTCATGCAACAAAAAGGACTGCTGCAGCGCCGGCGCAAGCTTCGCATCGTTATCGCGCCACGCCGCGAGCAGCACCCGAATCTGCCCCTCCGACGCTTTCTCCTTATATCCGCTTTGAATAAAGGTCTTCACCAAATCTCCAAAGCGCCGCGCCCCCTCGCTCTCCGGACTCACCGCATCGACCAGCCGATTGAGCGGCGCGCGAAAATCCCACACGCCCTTAACGTTATCGGGACGCGTGTAATCCTTCACCGGCTCGACCACATCCGCCAGCGTGCGCAGCGCTGCAATATCGTCCCCTCCCGCCAAGCGGTGCAGCATCAGATTGCGATTCGACCGATGCCGCAGCCCCAACCACTCCAGCCGCCAACTCACATCGCCCAGCCGCGCATACATGGAGTCCACATCTTTAATTTCCTGCGGAGACCAAAATCGCTCGGCAATTGCAGCCGTGCGCGGCCACAGCCGCGAATCGATCGTCTCCGGCGAAACAAACTCCGACCACAGGCAAGCCTCTCCGCCAAGAATGCGACTCTTCTCTTGCGCATTCAAAGTAGCCGTCGCATCCGCCATGGGATCGACCGCGTAGTGCCGCCCCGCCGGCCACATCAGGTCGAGATAGTAACCATACGAAAGCAGCCCGCTGTATCCTTGCTGCGCCGCCGTGGCCAGCGACTGCTGCCCCCGCCACGACTGCACCACAATCGTCTTCGGCAAAGCGGGATGCAGAATCTCGTCCCACCCCACCATGATCTTGTGATGCTTATGCAAAATCTTCTGCAGCCGTTGATTGAAATAGGCCTGCAGATCCTGGTTGTTCTTCATGCCATGCGAGTGGAGGAACGCCTGAATCTTCGCATTCGCATCCCACTGCTTGCCGCTCACCTCATCGCCGCCAAGGTGAAAATAAGCGTCCGGAAAAAGTCCGGCCATCTCCCCCACGAACTTATCCAGAAATTTATAAGTTTCCTCCCGCGTAGGATCCATCGCCGCATCGGGCGCACCCGGCTCGACTTTGTAAGGCCCGGGCCCGCTCGCCAACTCCGGATATCCCACAAACCACGACCGGCTATGCCCCGGCATATCGAACTCTGGGATCACGCGAATCCCGCGATCATGCGCATAACTCACGAACTCGCGAATTTCCTCCTGCGTGTAATACATCCCGTCCGATCCCATCTCGTGGAGCTTGGGAAAGCGCACGCTCTCCACCCGAAAGCCCTGATCGTCGGAGAGATGCCAGTGCAGAACGTTCAACTTCACCGCCGCCATCCCATCCACATTGCGCTTCAGTGCCTCCAAAGGGATGAAATGCCGGCTCACGTCGATCAGCAACCCGCGCCACGCGAATCGCGGCGCATCCTTGATTGTCACCACGGGCACGGCAAAGCCCGAAGGCGTAATTTGCAGCAGTTGCAAGAATGTCTGCAGCCCATGCTGAACTCCCAGCGGATTCGCCGCCGTGAGCTTCGCCCCCGACTCCGCGATGACCAACTCGTAGGATTCGTCCTCGCCAACCCGCTGCACCTTTTCGCGATCGCGCTCAGTCTGAATCAGCAGAGTCGGGCTGGCAACCGCAGCCAGTTCTTGATCGAGCCGCATTCCAGTCTGCCGCGAAAGCTGCTCCACAAATCTCTGCACGCCCCGATCCAGCGCAGCATCGTGAAAACCGGCGACCGAGATCGAAAATGTCCGATCGATAGCAAGCTCTCCTGTGCCAGCCTGCACGCCGGAGGGCATGGGCATGAGATCGATCCGAGGTTGAGTTTGTGACACGCCGAGAGATGCGAGCAAACAAACCATTTGCGCGATGATCAGGTTTCGCATGGACGTAAAAGAATGTAACACTTCGGCAGGAGTGTAGCTGGCTGGAGTGAAGGCGGTTGTTTTGGTGACGCAGCGGTTCACCGCTGCGCTCAACGGCACCTTGATCGAGGCTTCAGCCACGGAGGCCGGACCTCCGCTCCAAGTGCACTTCTTTAATCAGATCTCATCGCAGTTCTTCAGGGGACCGAGCATGTTCCAGGGCATGGACCGCCGCTTCGCGGCTCACCGAAGGAACATCGTCGAAGAACTCATCCAGTGTCTGCCCACCCTCAAGGTAATGCAGCAGCGCCTGAAAAGGAACGCGCGCCCCCCCGAAAACAGGTGTTCCCCCCCCCAGCACCTCGGGGCCTCTCGTGATCACATGGTTCGTCGAAACCATTGGCAGTCGGTCATCGCCTCCAAGCCTACTCCGAATGGTTGGACAAAAGCAGACCCGGAAGCCGCCCTCAATGCCCCCCGCTCAACTCCCTCACAATCGCCCCCACGAACTGCTTGGCATCGCCAAACAACATGAGATTGTTATCCAGGTAGTACAGCGGATTATCGATCCCAGCAAACCCCGGACTCATGCCGCGCTTGATCACCATCACGGTGTGAGCCTTGTCGACATCCAGAATCGGCATGCCATAAATCGGACTCGAGGCATCATTCCGCGCCGCCGGATTGGTGACATCGTTAGCGCCGATCACCAGCGCCACGTCTGTCTGCGGAAAATCGCCGTTGATCTCATCCATCTCGATCAGCCGATCGTAAGGAATGTCGGCTTCGGCCAAGAGCACGTTCATGTGCCCCGGCATGCGTCCGGCAACGGGATGAATCGCGAAGCGCACCTCCACTCCCTTCTTGCTGAGAATGTCGTAAAGTTCGCGCACTTTGTGCTGCGCCTGCGCCACCGCCATGCCATAACCGGGCACAATCACAACTTTATTCGCCGCGGAAAGAATCGCGGCCGCTTCTTCAGCCGTAGCGCTGCGCACCGGTTTCGCTTCCTGCCCGCCCGCGGCCGAAACCTGCACCTGCCCGAACGCGCCGAACAGAACGTTGGTGAACGACCGGTTCATCGCTTTCGACATGATCACCGAGAGAATCAGTCCCGAAGATCCATCGAGCGCGCCGGCAATAATCAACAGTTTGTTGTTGAGCACGAATCCCATCGCCGCCGCCGACAACCCCGCATATCCGTTCAATAAAGAAATGACGGTCGGCATGTCGGCTCCTCCGATGGGGATCACCAGCAGCACGCCGAAGATCAACGAGATCCCAACGATCAGCGGAAAGAACTGCTTCGCCTCCGGATGCAGCACCAGATAAACCGCGCTGCCCACCGCCGCCGCGAACAGCAGAAAATTAACGAGATTCTGTCCTTTATAGGTAATCGGACGCTGCGGCAGAATCTCCTGCAGCTTGCCCGCCGCCATCAGGCTGCCGGTAAACGTCAGCCCGCCCAGAATCACTTCCGCGGAGAGCACCGACATCATGAATTTGGGAACGTCGGGCGTGCGCAGATAAAATTCCGCCGTCCCCACCAGCGTGACGCACAGCGCGCCGAAGGCGTGGCTGAGCGCGGTCCGCTGCGGCACCGCCGTCATCTGCACCATGCCCAGCGGAATGCCAATGCCGCTGCCCAGCACCAACCCGACGGCGATCCACTTCCAATCGACGATGCCGCGGTGCAGCAAAGTGCCAGCGATGGCCAGCACCATGCCGATCTCGCCCGCCCAAATCCCGTGCCGCGCCGTGGCCGGCGAACTCATCCACTTCAGCGAGAAAATAAAGAGCGCGCTGGCGACGAGATAAATAACTTCGATCACGTACTGGCTACCGGCAAACTCGTTCATTCTTTGGCCATTCGAGAAACGCGAATGCAGCTAAGGCTTGGTCGGACGGCTGCTCTTAAACATCTTCAGCATGCGGTCGGTAATGAAGAATCCGCCCACAACATTGCTGGTGGCGGCCACGATCGCGATCACGCCCAGCACCGTCGCAAACGTACTTTTACGCTCGCCCACCAACACAATCGCGCCCACCACGGCAATGGCGTCCAGCGCGTTGGTCAACGACATCAGCGGCGTGTGCAGCAAAGGCGAAACGTGCCGGATCACTTCAAAACCAATAAAGCAAGCCAGCATAAAAATAAAAAGCAAATCGATCACATTAGAACTCATGGAATCCTCGTGATTCGTATCGGGGTATGCTTTCAGCATACCGTAAGGCCTTGAGCACTCATTGCCCCTTCAGGCGCAGAAACTCCCAAGTCGATTCTTCGCTCAGGCTCTTGAAGCCGCGCCGGCAAGCCGATGGGAGCTGCCCCGCAACCCCTTCATCCGCCCACGGCGGCCAAAGCCGGCATCTTAAAAAACTCCCGCACCCGCGCATTCACGATCTCGCCCCCGCGCGTCACCATGGTCTCGCGAATAATCTCATCCTGCAGATTGAGCTGCAGCTTGCCCTCTTTCATCATGTAGGCGAGAAACGTGCTGATATTGCGCGCATACATCTGGCTGGAGTGATACGGCACGCTGCTGGCCAAATTAATCGCCCCGATAATCGTCACCCCGTGCGTCTTAACGGTTTCCCCGGTGCGCGTGAGTTCGCAATTTCCCCCGCGCTCCGAGGCCAGATCGACGATCACCGAACCCGGCGCCATCCCCTTCACCATCTCCTCCGTAATCAGCACGGGAGACTTCTTGCCCGGAATCACGGCCGCCGTAATCACCACATCGCTCTCCGCCACCACGCGCGTGAGCAATTCGCGCTGCCGCGCGTAAAAATTCTCGTCCTGCGCCGTTCCATAACCCCGCGCATCCTGCGCGTCCTTGGCCTCAATCGGCAACTCCACAAAGCGCCCGCCCAAGCTCTGCACCTGCTCTTTCGAAGCCGCGCGCATGTCGTACGCGGAGGCTACCGCGCCCAGCCTTCGCGCGGTTGAAATCGCCTGCAGCCCCGCCACTCCTGCGCCAATCACGAACACTCGCGCCGGAGTAATCGTGCCTGCCGCCGTCGTCATCATAGGAAAAATTCTGATCGACGTCTCCGCCGCCAGCAGCACCGCCTTATAACCGCAGATCGTCCCCATAGACGAAAGCGCATCCATGCTCTGCGCCCGTGTGGTGCGCGGCACCAACTCCACCGAAAAAGATGTCACGCCCGCATCCGCAATCTGCTGAATCGCCTCCGCCGAACCAAACGGCCGCAGAAACCCGATCAACGCCTGATCGCGCCGCAACAAACGCAGATCAGCGCTTCCCGTCACGTCATTCGAGCCGTAACACAAAACCTGCACAATCACGTCGGCCACGCCAAACACCGCCGCGCGATCGGCAAGAATCTTGGCGCCCTTTTCCACGTAAACGGAGTCGGCATAACCCGCCCCCTCGCCCGCGCCCGGCTCCACCACAACCTCGAACCCAGCCTTCCTCAGAGTCGGCACCACCGCGGGCACAAGCGCCACTCGCCGTTCACCGGGATAGCTTTCCCGCGGAACTCCGACAATCACGAGGTCACCTTCCTTCCGAGTTAACGCACAGACTTAAACGCACCAGGGGCTCACGGATTTACGACCAACGAACTGGAAACATTAGCAGAAACAGAAAGGACTGGAAAGGTCAAGGTGGAGGGTCAAAGGTGAAGGGTGTGCCACAACGCCATGTGGGCACAACCACTCCCGGCTGTCCGTCGAGCGCAGCTCGACTCACCGCACGCTAAGCGAGGAGATTCCAACTTCGAGTAAACCCTGGGCGCTTCCTCCGATCAAGCGGCAGCCACGGCTGCAGGCAACTTCGTTCGCGGCTGCTCGGCGTCCAATCTCAACTCGCAAAGTTCCGTGATCAAATTTCCCGCCCAGCGGTAAATGTTTTGCTCCCGCACCACCCTCCGCATGCGGTGCATGCGCATCTGCCTTTCCTCCGGCTCCATCTCCAACGCAACTCGAATGGCCTCCGCCGTCTGGTCGATGTCGTAAGGGTTCACCAGCAAGGCATCCCGCAGCTCGCGCGCCGCGCCCGTGAACTGGCTGAGAATCAGCACCCCGCGCTCGTCGCGCCGCGCCGCCAGAAATTCCTTTGCCACCAGATTCATGCCGTCATGCAGCGCCGTCACCAGGCAGATATCCGCGGCGCGATAGTAGCGCTCGATCTCTTCGTGGCTATGCTGACGCTTCAAAGAAATAATCGGCTTCCAATTGCCGCTTTGAAAACGCCAGTTGATGCGCTCCGCCTCCGCTTCCACCTCCGCCAGTAAATCCTGGTAACGCTTTATGTGCGTGCGGCTGGGCGCTCCAATCTGGATGAAAGTAAATTTATTCCGGTATCGCGGATATTTTTCCAGAAAGCGCTCAATCGCCCGAAAGCGCTCTGGAATTCCTTTCGTGTAATCGACCCGGTCGACTCCGATGCCCACGAACTCGCTCTCCACTCCCAAGCTGCGCAGCAATGCGGTGCGCTCAAAGTAATCCGAGCCGTAGCGGTCGCTCTCCACCGACTCGTCATCGGTAAGATCGACGCTGATCGGAAACGGCCGCACGATCGTCCGGTGATCCTGCCGCTTGACCGAAAAATGCTCCCAGTCGACGCGGGATTCCACCACCCGATCCACGGTCTGCAAAAAGTTATTGCAATGCGACTGAATGTGGAACCCGATCAGATCCGCGCCCAGCAACCCATCCACCAGTTGCCGCTGCCACGGGCAAATTCCAAAAGCCTCGGGGTTGGGCCACGGAATATGCCAAAAAATCGCCACCCGCGCGTCCGGTCTTTTTTCTTTGATCAGCCGCGGCATCAGCGCAAAGTGATAGTCCTGCACCAGCACCACCGGCTTCGCAGTGTCCTTGATCTCTTCGAGCACCGCCGCCGTGAACTTGCGGTTTACCTCTTGATAATCCTCCCAGTCCTGGGCGCGAAAAAGCGGCCGCGTGTGCGCAATATGGCAGAGCGGCCACAAGCCTTCATTCGAAAAACCGTAGTAGTATCCTTCCTCTTCTTCTTTGCTCAGCCAAATCCGCCGCAGGGTATAGCGGGGGTCTTGCGGCGGCACGCGCAGCCGATCCTGCCGGTCCACCGTTTCTCGATCCGCATCCCCGCTCCCGTGCGCGATCCAGGTTCCGTCGCAGGCGCTCAACACCGGCTCTAAAGCGCTCACCAGCCCGCTCGGCGGCACGACCACTTCCACCCCTTTGCCGGCGCGCTGATGCATGTACGGTTCGCGATTCGAGACCACAAACAGCCGGCCATCCTCCAGCCGGCTTTGCACTTGCACGGCCAGCCGGTCCGCCGTCCATACCGATTGCGCCGCGTCCCGCAAGCGCGCTTCGTTCTCCGCCGCGTTGCGCGCCTGGCTCAGGCTCTCCGCCAAAGTCACCACTTCCCAAGCCAGCGGCTTGAAGAGATCGAGATCGTGCATCTGCTGCCGCGAAGAAATTCTTCCCGTGCGCAAAGCCCGCATCCACTGCGCCGCTCGCGCGATCGGACCAGCAATACTCCAACGCACAATCAGAAGCGTGATCAGAACGATCAGAAACACCTGCACCAGCACGCTGATAAAAGCTTCGCGCCAGGTGCGCAGATTTCGCGCCCGAATGTAACCGGCGTCGTGCACCACCGCCAGCCCGCCCGCGGTTTCTTCGTGGCGATGCAGCGGCATGGCAAAAATCTCTACCGGATCGTTTCCCAGGCGCTCGAAAGAACTCTCTTCCTGCCCCAGCGCCATAGCCTGCATGACCTCGCGCGGCGCTGATTTCAGTGGTGCACCTAGGCCGGAAGTGATGGCGATCACACTGCCCTGCCGGTTGTAAACGGCGACCCCGAGCAGGTGCTCGCGGTTGCCAAAGCGCTGCACCAGCCTCTGCAAATCGCGCTCCGAGCCGCTCTCCCAGGTCTTCTCCACGTTCGCCGCCACGCTCTCGCCCAGCACCTCCGCGCGCCGCTGCAATTCGCCGCGCAGGCCGCGCTTCTCCCGCAGCACTGCATAATAGGAAAACCCCAAAGACACCAGCGCGATGCCGATGATCAGAGAAACAATCAGACGCGCGCTCAGCAAGCGCATTCGCGGACCTCCGGCGCCCAAACTTGCGAACACCGGCAGCGCACGATGCAAGAGAGCACGATGCGAGAGAGCGAGATAAAAAGCGGGAAGAATCTCGGCGCGACGATCGCCAGACACGCTCGCCGCACTTGTCGAAATTGGGGGAGTCCGGCCATTTTGAGATTCTGCGCAAAGTCTAGTCAAGCTACGTCCCGCGAAACATCCAGTAATCACTGTAGGCCTTATGAATCATCGCAGCCGCGTTTCGACGCCGTTAACCCCTGGCGCACCTCCTGTTTTCACCGGGACGCCAGTGTGTGCGCGGCAACTCCGAGCAATTTTATTGCACCTGCCGGAACTCCCGGCACTCTAACCATCCAGCTTCCACCATGAAGACACCGGGGATCACTCCACTCCTGCGGTTCGCGATTTCGCTGATGGTGTTGCCCGTTTTCGGGCAGCCGCCCACCGCGACCGCCCTGGACTTGAATCCCGACGCCAACGGAAAACTTTCTCAGGCGCAGATGCAAGACCTGTTTCGCGTGGTCGCCGAGAAAGATCTCGAAAACGATAAGCGCCTGCGCGACTACACCTACATCGAGCGCGACGAAGAGCACCGCGTCGATGGCAAGGGCGCGGTGAAGTCCACCGAGGTGAAGACCTACGAAGTGATGGAGCTTTACGGCGAGCAGGTGCAGCGGCTGATCGAAAAAGACGGTAAGCCCCTCAACGCCAAAGACGCCGCCAAGGAAGAAGAGAAGATACAGAAAGCGCTCGATAAACGAAAAAACGAGTCGGAAGGAGATCGTAGGAAGCGGCAAGAAAAGGAAGCGAAAGAGCGCGAAGACGAACGCAAGTTCGTGCGCGAGGTCGCCGACGCCTACAACTTCAACCTCGTGGGAACGGAGCTTCTGGGCAATCGCGAGGTCTGGGTCATCGATGGCGAACCCCGTCCCGGCTTCGAGCCGCGCATGAAAGAGTCCAAGTTGTTGACCAAAGTGCGTGGGCGAGTATGGATCGACAAGAACGATCTCCAACTCGCCAAAATGGACGTCGAGATTCTGGACACGATCTCCTGGGGGCTGTTCCTTGCGCGCATACACAAGGGAACGCGCTTCACCCTGGAACAGACCCGTGTAAACGACGAGGTCTGGCTGCCGCTCCACGTCGCGGCGCACGTCGACGTTCGACTCGCCCTACTCAAGAACTTCGACGTGAACGTGGAGCAGACTTACCGCGACTACAAGAAATTCCGCGCCACCGCAAAAATCGTCGATCTGGGGGAAGTACAACCAAACGCACCACCAAAGTAGCACCCAGTCCGCAGAGCCTTGTGAACCCGACTCCCGGCCCGCATCATCTACTACTCTCACGATCGAACCGAGCCTAAGCGGGAGAACCTATGTCCACGCAACCAACCCTTCTGATCCCCGATATCCGTGGCGAGGTTTTCCCCACTCTCACTCCGCAACAAATCGACCGCATCCGCCCTTCCAGCAAAGTGCGACAAGTCAACGTCGGCGATATTCTCTTCGATCCCGGCGACAGCGACATCCCCTTTTTCGTGCTGCTCTCCGGCAGCCTGGAAATCGTGCAGCCGGATTTGTTCGGCGGCGAGCGCCTCATCGTGGAACACGGCCCCGGCAGCTTCACCGGAGAAATCAATATGATCTCCGGCCGCCGCAACCTGGTTCGCGGCCGCGTCACCGCCCCCGGCGAATTCCTGGAGATGACGGCCGAGAACCTGCGCTCCGTGGTCGCCAGAGATTCCGAACTCAGCGAAATCTTCATGCGCGCCTTCATCCTCCGCCGCCTCGAACTCATCAAAAGCGGCCAAGGCAACATTATTCTCCTGGGCTCGCGCCACTCGGCGCAGACTCTGCGCTTGCGCGAATTCCTCACCCGCAACGGCCAGCCCCACACCTACGTCGATCTCGATCTCGACTCCAGTTACCAGGATTTGCTCGACCACTTTCAAGTCACTCTCGACCAGATTCCCGTGGTCATCTGCAACAACAAGAACGTGCTCCGCAATCCTTCGATTCAGGAAGTGGCACAATGCCTCGGCCTCAATGCCAACGTCGAGCCCTCCGAACTTCGCGATCTCATCGTGATTGGCGCAGGTCCGGCCGGCCTCGCAGCCGCGGTTTACGGGGCTTCCGAAGGTCTCGATGTTCTTGTTATCGAAGCCATCGCTCCCGGCGGCCAGGCGGGATCGAGTTCAAGAATCGAAAACTATCTCGGCTTCCCCACCGGAATCTCCGGCCAGGAGCTCGCCGGCCGCGCCGCCGCGCAAGCGCAAAAATTCGGCGCCAAGATGCTGATCGCCTGCAAGATAAAACAATTGAAGTGTGGCCGCCGCCCCTACGAGCTTGTCATGGACGACGATCAAGTGATTCGCGCCCGCACCGTGGTCATCGCCACCGGCGCTCAGTACAACAAACTCAACGTCGAAAATCTCTCCAAGTTCGAAGGCCTCGGAGTCTATTATGGCGCCACCTACATCGAGGCCCAACTCTGCGGCGATGAAGACGTAATCGTAGTCGGCGGCGGCAACTCCGCCGGCCAGGCCGCGGCGTTTCTCTCTCAGACCGTCGGCAAAGTCCACATGCTGGTGCGCTCGAGGCAGTTATCCAGCACCATGTCGCGCTATCTCATCCAGCGCATCGACGAAAATCCTAAAATCGACGTTCACTACGGCACCGAGATCGTAGCCCTCGAAGGCGACGCCCAACTCGAGCAAGTAATCTGGAAAGACAAGAACAAAGACGAGCGCTGCACCCACAAAATCCGCCACGTCTTCATCATGACCGGGGGCTCACCCCACACCGCCTGGCTGCAGGGCTGCGTAGTGCTGGATCAAAAAGGCTTTATCCTGACCGGCCGCGATCTCGACCCCGCCGTCCACGATTTCACCTGGCCGCTCTCGCGCACCCCACAGATGTTCGAAACCAGCCTGCCCGGCGTCTTCGCCGTAGGCGACGTCCGCTCCGGCAACGTAAAGCGCGTAGCCGCCGCCGTAGGCGAAGGCTCGATCTCCATCTATCTGGTGCACCGCGTCTTGGCGGAACTGTAGCGGCGCGGAGTTAAAGCGCAGCATTGGCGTGCTACCTGCTGGCGTCATCCCATCAAAGCCCCGCGCTTTCCGGCGGGGCCAGGGATCGGCCTTGCGCGCAAGGCCGACTGGCTCGGGAAGGGCACGACCTTTCGTCGTGCCCTTAAGTCGTTGCAATGAGTCCGCGCTTTTAGCGCCTGAGGCAAGCCTTCGCCTGCGACGCGACTTTTTTCCGCTGCCCCACAGCCGCTTCGACTTCGAACGGAATTACGATCGAACTTTACGGCTTGGAAATCGATTTCTTCGCCCGCGTTATAATAAAAAGATTCTCGGTCAGCAAAATCGGCCTCTGTGGACCTAGGCAGGGAACCGGTGCGACCAAGGTTCAAGCCGACGGCTGAGAGCTGATCGCTGAAAGCTGCTCCCCATGGACTTCAAATTAGTCTCCGATTACAAGCCGCAAGGCGACCAGGGCCGAGCGATCGAATCCCTGCTGCGTGGCGTCTACGATCGCGAACAGCATCAGGTTCTGCTAGGGGTAACCGGCTCCGGCAAGACCTATACCATGGCGAAAGTCATCGAAGCCGTGAACCGTCCTGCGCTAGTCATGGCGCACAACAAAACCCTGGCGGCGCAGCTTTACCACGAATTCAAGAATTTCTTCCCCCACAACGCCGTCGAATATTTCGTCTCCTATTACGACTACTACCAGCCCGAGGCCTACGTCCCCGCCGCCGACCTGTTCATCGAAAAAGAAGCCACCATCAACGACGAACTCGACAAGCTTCGCCTCTCCGCGACGAAATCTTTATTCGAGCGCCGCGACGCCCTGATCGTAGCCTCCGTAAGCTGCATCTACGGCCTCGGCTCACCCGAGGCCTACTACGGCATGATGCTCTTCCTCGAAAAAGGCCAGAAGATCACCCGCGAAGACATCACCCGCAAACTGGTCGACATTCTCTACGAGCGCACCAACGGCGAATTCAAGCGCGGCACCTTCCGCGTCCGCGGCGACGTGATCGAAGTCTTCCCCACCTACGACGACATGGCCTATCGCATCGAGCTGTGGGGAGATCAAGTCGAATCGCTCGCCCAAGTCGACCCGCTCTTCGGCACTGTGAAACAAAAATACATGCGCCTGCCGATCTATCCCAAAACCCACTACGTAATGAAAGACGAAACGCGAGTCTCGGCCGTCGAGTCGATCAAGCAAGAAATGGCCTGGTGGGAAGTCGAACTGGAAAAGCAAGGCCGCATCGTTGAGTCCCAGCGCGTCCACCAGCGCGTGACGTTCGATCTTGAAATGATCAAGCTCATGGGCTACTGCCACGGCATCGAAAATTATTCCCGCCACTTCACCGGACGCATGCCCGGCGAGCCTCCGCCCACCCTGCTCGATTATTTCCCGCGCGATTATCTGATGTTCATCGACGAATCGCACCAGACCATTCCGCAGTTGCGCGGAATGCACGCCGGCGACCGCTCGCGCAAAGAAACGCTGGTCGAATACGGCTTCCGCCTGCCCTCGGCGCTGGACAATCGTCCGCTAACGTTTGAAGAATTCGAGCACCGCACCAACCAGCTGGTTTACGTTTCGGCAACGCCGGGCCCGTATGAGCTGACAAAATCGGCAGGCGTGGTCGTAGAACAAATCATTCGCCCCACAGGGCTGATCGATCCCGAAGTCGAGATCCGTCCAGTCAAAGGACAGATCGACGATCTGCTCCACGAGATTCGCGCGCGCGTAGACAAGGGCGAGCGCGTTCTAGTCACCACGCTGACCAAGCGCATGTCCGAAGACCTGGCCGAGTACTACGCCGAAGTGGGCGTGAAGTGCCGCTACATGCACTCAGAAATCGAAACGCTCGAGCGCGTAAAAATTCTCCGCGACCTGCGCCAAGGCGAATTCGACGTATTGATCGGCATCAATCTCCTGCGCGAAGGCCTCGACCTCCCGGAAGTCTCGTTGGTAGCGATACTCGATGCCGACAAAGAAGGCTTCTTGCGCTCCCAAGGATCGCTGATCCAAACCATCGGCCGCTGCGCCCGCCACCTGAACGGCCGCGCCATCCTCTACGCCGACCGCATGACCGACTCCATGCAGCGCGCCATCGACGAAACCCTGCGCCGCCGCGCCATCCAAACCGCCTACAACGAAGCCAACGGCATCACCCCGGAATCGATCGTGCGCCCTCTGGACATGACGCTAGCCGGAATCGTAGCCGCCGACTACACCGACCTGACCGGAGGCGAAGCCGAGGGCATCCCAGAATTCAAATCGCAGCTAGAACTAGACGGCTACGTCGAGAAACTAGAAAGCGACATGCGCGAAGCCGCCAAGCGCTTCGAATTCGAGAAAGCCGCGAAGCTGAGGGACACGATCAAGGAGTTGCGGACTAAAGAATTTTTGTTCGCGTAACGTCCCACGCAAGAAACCTGGAATGAACCGATCCTAATTCGCGGCAAGTCGCGGTCTCGCCTCGGATCCTGCTGCCTCAACCTCCGATGAAATCCTCCCTCCATCTCGTCAGCCCCGAGTTCAAGGCCGATCCCTTCCCTTTCTACGCCCGTCTGCGCGCGGGGCAGACGGTCTGCCGCGTGGAGATCGCCTTGGCCCCGGGTGTGCGCGAGGCGTGGCTGGTCACGCGCTACGACGATGTGGTCGCGGTTTTAAAAGACCCGCGCTTTGCCAAAAACCGGGAAAATGCCGCTAGGAAGCCGTGGCTGCCGGAGTTCGTAAAGCCGCTCGAACGCAACATGCTCGACCTTGATGAGCCCGACCACGGACGCTTGCGCACCCTGGTGCATAAGGCGTTCACGCCCGCCATGGTCGAAACACTGCGGCCCCGCATCCAGCAAATCTCCGATCGGCTGCTCGATGCCGTCGAGCCCAGCGGATCGATGGACCTGGTGCGGGACTTCGCGCTGCCCTTGCCGCTCACGGTCATCGTGGAGTTGCTTGGCATTCCCGCGCAAGACCAGGATCGGTTTCAGGTGTGGTCGAAAGCCGCTCTGCGCCCGCCGACGCGAGTCAACACGCTTCTCGCCATGCCGTCCCTTTGGGCCTTCATGCGGTATCTGCGTCGGCTGTTTCGCGAATTGCGGGTCACGCCCCGCGAAGGTTTGCTGACCGCGCTGGTGCAAGTGGAAGAGGCCGGGGATCGCCTCAGCGAAGATGAACTGCTCGCCATGGCGGTGCTTCTGGTCATTGCCGGCCATGAGACCACGGTGAATTTGATCGCCTCCGGAACCCTGGCCCTCCTCGAGCATCCGGAGCAGATGGAGCGCCTGCGAAACAACCCGGCGCTGATTGGATCGGCGATCGAGGAGCTGTTGCGCTTCAGCAATCCTGGAAACAACCACCCTGCGTTTCGCCTGCGAGGCTGTATCCATCGCCGGCACCACTGTGCTCCGCGGAGCGCTCGTGCTGGCCGTGCTGGCTTCCGCCAACCGTGACGAAAAGCAGTTCGATCACGCCGACGATTTGAATCTGTCGCGAGAGAACAACCGCCATGTCGCTTTTGGTCTGGGAGCGCATTTTTGTCTGGGCGCCCCTCTGGCCCGCATCGAGGGACAAATCGCGATCAATACCCTTCTGCGGCGGTTGCCAAGGCTGCAACTCGCGGTCCCCGTGAAGGCCCTGCGATGGCGAGCCACCCCAGTCCTGCGCGGCTTGGAGGCTCTTCCGGTAAAGTTCTAAAGAGTGGCGACGGAAAAATCGAACAGCGCTCGTGCCGTTCAGCGGTCCCAACATTTCGCCGGCCGATAGAATCGCAATCTCCCGCCACGGATGCACCCTCCACAAATCCTCAACCCCCGTAATCATCACATCCGCCCTCCCCTGCAGAGCGACTACCGGTCGTTGGTTCTGGGGTTGACTTGGGCCCGCTTGGGGTTTGCGCTTTTAAGGCTGTGGATCGGCCCGCTTTCAAGTGTTCGGCGAATTCTACGGGTACGCGGTGCGGAAATGGCCCACCGCCGCGAGTCGGCTCGCGCCGAAATTCGCGATCTTATGGCGTGGAATCCCGTCCTTGCGGATGCGGCCTTGTTAGAGCGAGGCTGGACAATCCAAGATCGCTATCGTCTTTCTTATTGGGGCGCCCTCATCGTAGCGGCGGCCATGGCGTCGGCATGCGCCCACTTGCTCCCCGAAGATTTTCAAACTGGGCAGAGGCTGGATGGTATCGAGGTCTTGAATCCGTTCTGTGCCACCCGTCGTCGATCTAGGCTTTTCTAACGCCCGTAAGCGGCGCTAGCGGCCAACGGTTTCCGGTGAAACGTATAGCCGTCGAAAGTTTCGGAGCGGAAGTTCAAATTAGGCGCGGAGAGCTTTTCGGTCTGACTCAGAAATAAATACCCGCCGGGCTCAAGATAAAGGTGCAGGCGCTCCAGCAGCGCCATTCGCTGCGCCCGCGAAAAGTGCGGCAAAACGTCCATGCAGAAGATGCAGTCGAAGCGCCCAATATAACCCGGCCGCGCCAGATTCATGCAGTTGAACGTGACCAGGCTGCGCAGCCGCGGCTTCGCCAGCAGGTGCGCCGCATTTGCACAAGCCGCTTTCACGGCTCCGCGCGAGCCGCCATTCTTGTCATGCTTGCTCTCAGACTTCGCCTGGTATCGATCCTGCAACTCAAATTGCTCCTCGCCATCCGCAGGCTCGTCATCGGCATCCGCGGTCGCAATCGTCGGAGAGGTAATCTTCGAAAAATAATTGCGAATACTCGCCGGCGGCAGCCCTTCCAGCGCCGCTTGCGGATAGACCCCGCGATCTGCCGCTTCGATGTTCTGTGGCAGCAGGTCGCTGCCTACGATATGAATCGATACGCCTGCACCCAGGCTCGATAAGCTGGAATTGTTTTGCACGCCATCGGCAGCGCCTGCGCTCCGCGCAGCGGACTTTCCGTTGGCAGTCCCGATCCCAATACTCGACGCATTCCCTTCCGTGCCCGCATTACTCACCGCATCGCAGACCGCCATCGCAATCGAATACGTCTCTTCCCCCGTGGCGCAGCCCGCGCTCCAGATGCGCAGCGGACTCGGCCCATCCGCCGACTTGCGCGCAAATAGCTGCGGCAACACCTGCCGCGTCAACGCATTCAGCGCTCCCGGATGCCGAAAAAATCCCGTATTCGTGTTGATCAAGCCCTCGAGCAGCCCCGGCAAACGCGCAGGATCCTGCTCCGAGCGCAGCCGCTCCAGCAGCACCGAAGACGATCGCAAGTCCTGCGCCTCGATAAAATCCGCGACGTGAGTTGCCAGCGCGCTGTTGGGACAATCCAGAACGATTCCGCTCTGCCGCTCGATCAGCAGGCGCAACTCCGAAAGCTCGTGCTCCAGGATGGTGCTGGTCGCGATCAACTTATGCATAGTGCCTTTTCCCAGGCTCGGCTACGACTCCCGCGCCCATCGTCAAGATAACGGCAACGGCAACATTCCCGGAGGAGGGATGAACCACTTGGCCGGCGCGAATCTCGCCGGGGCATATCCAGCCGCAGCATCGCGGCCGGAAAAATTTTCTCAGGCGCCCGCCGCAACCGCGACCCGGCTCTTCGCCGAGTCCCGTTCCACCTGCTGCGCCACCACGTTCATTTCTTTTTCCAGCGACGAAAAACGCTGCAGCACTTCGTGAATCCGCAGAGTCATGTTGCGCATGGTTTCGATCTGCGCCCGCGCGTGCGCCGAAAGCGTCCCCGGCTCGATCAGCAAAAGATCGGAATTCCCCAGCAGCGAGGTCAACGCATTGTTCAACCCGTGCCGCATCTCCAGCATGTAGCGCCCCAGCATGGCTTCGCGCTCCAGGCGCGCGCATGCCTGCTCCGCCGACCGCGCCCGGGCTTCGGCCCGCGCCCGCAGCACCGCCTCGCTCGCCGCCGGAATCAGCACGTTCAGCCACTCCCGATCCCCGCGCAACACCGTGGTCCGCGGCCAGCGCTCCCGCACAAATTCCGCGGCGGCGCCATCCTGGCACACGCAGAACAACGGACGCTGCGTCAAATGCAAAGGCTCCAGCACCACCGCCATCACCTCGCGCCGCAGCGGCCCCACAATCGCCACTTCGAAGTCATCCACCGCTCGCGGCCACAGATTCCCGCTCAGCATGGTGAAGGTGGGCGCGGTACGCTCCGTCTGCCAGCTTGCGGTGATGCTCCGCGAAAATTCCGCATCCTCGGAAATTACCAGAACCGTCGCTTGATCCAAGTGCAAGTTTCCTCTTCTAAGCTTGAATGAGAATGCAAATCGTCCGGCCTGAGCCCCGGCCAGCTTTTATTTCTTCTTACCGAATTGCGGCTCCGCCTCCGCATTCCACTCCGGCGGCGCCGCCTCCACCTCAAATTCCGGAGCCTCATCGCCAGCCACGGCGAACTTCGCTTTCTTGACCTCGGCCGCAGGCCCAGGCTTCGCAGCCATCACCGACTTCGCTCCTCCCGCACCCGCTGCCGCTGCCGCAGCCCGAGGAGGCGCGCTCACGGCCTTGGCCGGCGCGGCCTTCACCGGAGCAGGCTTCGACGGAGCAGCCTTGGCCGCCATCGGCTCGGCGGCGCTCGCCGTTTTCCCGGCAGCGCTCGCATTCCGCCCCAAAGCGCAATCCACCGAAGCCCGCAGATCCACCAGCATGCGCAGCGGCTGCCCCGAGGAATACTCCGCCTGGAACATCACCTTCCACGACTGGCAGATCATGCGCAGTCGTATAATCGGCTCCTGCGCCGAGAACTGCGCCCGCTGGCAGTCGATCGTCTCGACTCCCTTTTCTTCGAGCTCGGTCAGCCCTTCCAGGATTACGTTCAGATCCGCCAGCATCAGCCGGAAGAATACCCGCCGCATCAGATATCCAAAGCGCGTAAACGCCACCAGCGCGACCGGCAAATAAAACAGATCTCCGGCTTGTGCCTTCGCCTTGCGTCCCTGCTCCAGCACCCCGCCATGCAGCAACTGGTCCAGCGAACGGCAGTGCCGCGCCGCTTCCAGCACTCGATCGAGCGCGTTCAACCACACCGGCGTCTTCAGCTCCACCTCGCCCAGAACCGGCTCAAGGCCCTGCGCCACGTAGGCTATGTCGGCCTTATCGTCCTCCAAATCGGTGGGCGCTGCCTGGCTAAAATATTGCACCAGCAGAAAGTCGATTTTGTCCCGCACCGTCTCGCTTCGTTCGCTCTTGGCCAGAAAGTGCTGCAGCAAAGCCTCCAGCCCGGTGCGATCCACCATTGAACAAGTCTGCAGAAACTGCCGCAGCTGGTGCACCTGGATGCGCTCATCCATCGCATTCAGCCACGCCGTAGCCTGTTCCACAGCCTCGGCGCCAGGCTCATCTTCTTTTTTGCTTTCGAGCGCCTGAAGATCGAACTCGGCCGGCGCTTCAATCACAAACTCGCGCGCCAGTTCGGCGTAAATGGGATGCAGCCGGCGGGCAATCGACCACAACACCGCCGGATCGTTGATGTTCTGCGGAGATGGCGTCATGATTTCACGATCCAGTTCGGAACCTCTTTCACAAAACGTGCGGCCACAATCGTATTTTCCGGGCGATACTGCACCGCCACCACTTCCACTTCCGTATCCAGCGACCCGTCGCGATTGCGCAGCCGCAACCAGTCGCCAAACTCCACCCGCGTCGGGCAAGCAAATAAAACTTCCCGCGACGTGCCAAACTCGATCACCGTGCTCTCCGGCGCTTTGCCCTCCAGCCCCGCCGCCTCGAAGGAACCATCAACGCAATTCGCATGCGGGATGCGCCTGCACTCCACCGGAATACGGACCGGCGTAGCCTCCGGAAAAAACCGCGCCAGCTCCGCCACCATACTGGCCTGCGCCGCCCGCGCCGGTGCTGTCCCTGTCTGCGCCAAGAGAAAATGTCCAGAATTACATGTGGGGACAGCGGCCCTCGGCTGTCCGCCGGGCAAAGCCCGGCTGCTCCAAAACATGCGGTCAGGCTCCCCCTCTTCCCGGTTAGGAAGAGCTTTGGGGAGCCCCAACTCGCGGTTATGCAAACCAAGAAGCACGCCCGCGACCACACCTTAAGACCGAAAGGATTAGTACCCAGGCGCGATATTTTTCAGCAAGTTAGGACCACCAAGCCAGCCAGAAGCAAGCCACGTCCAAGACTCCAGTCTCACCCTGAGACAAAATCTCACATTTCGGCTCATGCCCATTTCGGCCTCTGCCAGATTTCAGATTGCGCCCAATTTCTGATGGTGTGGGGACGGCCGCCTCGGCCGTACAGCCGAGCGCAGCGAGGCGCATCGGCGCAGAACAGCGCAAACCGCCGGCCAGCACAAATCCCCCTAGCCCCGAAGGGGCAGCGTGGGAAAGCCCGGGCACGGCAGTGCCGGGCAGCCAAACGTGGCAAAAACCAAGTGCGCTTCAGCGGATGGCACGAATTAAACAACTCCCGTTCTCGACTCGACCACCTTACGGCATCCCTTGAAAAGGCAAGTTGCTTTAGCAATTGGCAGGAGCGCAGAAAATTGTACACAACCGAGAATGCGCCACCCGGAGTCACCCGAAACATCATCCCGCTGTTGTGGCTCCGCCCAGTGCGGCCGTGCCGCAAAAGTTCCCGTCCCTGCCTTGCACCAGCCTTGCCTGAAGCCAGTAGCCGTCCCGGAGGGTTCCACAAAAGTTCCCATCCGTGCCCGACACGAGCCGCGGCGCCGGGCAGACTGATAAGGTTGACCAGGGAAGCTATAGATCGTGGTCACCACGCCGCTAGGGGTCAGCCGGAAAACCGAGCCTGCGCCGCCGCCGTTATAGTCCGTGGCGTAAAAGTTGCCATCCAGTCCAAGAGTCAGAAAGCCGTCGGTCACCGACTCTGCCACTACCGAATATATCTGCGCCGAAGCGGCGGCTGTTAAAACCGCGCACAGCAGAAGCACAGCATAAATCGCCTTCGAAATTTGGGATGCTGGGGGCAAGCTTCGCTGGCCGAGTTTTCATCGAGGGTTCTCCGCTCAAGATTTTCGCGCGCAGCGTCTTTCGGGGAATTCTATCGGGGCGCGAAGCGTGCCAGAAATCTACTTCTGATAGCGAACTCGATGATTCTTATCGGGAGGATGGGTAGGGGCAGGGGTATACCCTCGTTGCGGCCAAAGAACCCACCGCGAAAACCAGGCCAACTCGTCCCCCAACATGTTTCTTGCACCAAGATATCCACAGCCAGAATCGATCCCTTCCGGTCCCGCAACCTGTTATCTTTAATCTCGCCCAATAATCCAAGACTGACGTTTGAGCGCTCGCGCCTGTTCGCAGCGATCCTCTGTCGTCAGTCGAAGCATCCAAACCGCGCAACATAACTTCGGGACTCGGGTTTCGCATATCATCTCGCCGATAAAGCTTGGGAGACATAACGCACCTATGACCATCACCACGTCGAAGCCGTCAATCTGGCTGCGCGCCCGCAACCTCGCGCTCGCCGCAATCGTTCTAGCCCTATCTCTGGCCACCATCGCCGCACCCAGGGCCAACGCGCAAGATGACGAAGATCCTCCCGGACGCGTCGCCCGCCTCGGCTACCTGCAAGGCTCCGTCTCGTTCGCGCCCGCCGGAGAAACCGATTGGGTTAGCGCCGTTCCCAACCGTCCCTTGACCACCGGCGATCAGCTCTGGACCGACGAAGACTCCCGCGCCGAAGTGCAACTCGGTATGGCCGTGATCCGCCTCGGCCCCGACACCAGCTTCACCTTCCTGAACCTCGACGACAACACGGTTCAGGTCCAGGTCACCTCGGGCACGATCAACGTGACCGTGCGCCGCCTCGGCGAAGACGACGACTTCGAGATCGACACCCCCAATCAAGCCTTCACCATCACGCAGCCCGGCAAATACCGCGTCGAAGTGGGCGAAGACGGAGACTACACCGCCATCAGCGTCCGCGAAGGCGATGGCGTTTCGACGGGCAGCGGCCAGAGCTACGATCTGCGCGGCGGCCAGCGCGCCACTCTCAGCGGCACCGACCAACTCTACGCCGACGTGGAAGACATCTGGGAGCCCGACGACTTCGACACCTGGGCCTACGAGCGCGACCACCGCTACGACTACTCGCCCTCGGCGCGGTACCTCTCGCACGACGTAGTCGGCTTCGACGACCTCGACGGTAACGGCGACTGGCGCGACGATCCCGCCTACGGCCACGTCTGGTTCCCCAACCGCGTAGATGCAGGCTGGGCGCCCTATCACGTTGGCCATTGGGCCTGGATCAGTCCCTGGGGATGGACTTGGGTCGACGACAACTCCTGGGGTTACGCACCCTTCCACTACGGCCGCTGGGTCAGCGTCGGTGGACGCTGGGGTTGGGTCGCTGGCCCGGTCGAAGTACGGCCGGTCTACGCGCCCGCGTTAGTGGTATTCATCGGCGGCGGACCCGGAGGCTTCGGAGGAAACGTCGGATGGTTCGCACTCGGTCCGCGCGAAGTTTATGTGCCTTCGTATCACGTGAGCGAAGCTTACGTAACTCGCGTCAACGTCAGTAGTACGACGGTGAATGTCACGCAGGTCACGAACGTCTACCGGACAACCATCGTCAACAACAATACGACGACGATCACCAACATCACCTACGCCAATCGCAACGTGCAAGGCGCGGTGATGGTAGTGCCGCAGAAGGCGTTCGTGAGCGCTCAGCCAGTGGCCAAAGCCCAAGTGCAAGTAAGCGCTAAGGAGATTGCGGCCGCGCCGGTAGGCGCGCGGGTTGCCGTGGCGCCCACGCGCGACAGCGTTCTCGGCGCGCACGCAGCCTCTGCCGGACACGCAGCCGCGCCTCCCGCTAAAGTGGCCAGCCGGCAAGTAGTCGCGAAGAAGACGCCCCCCCCGCCGCCGGTGCCCTTTGCCAAACAGCAGCAGGCTCTGGCCGCGCATCCCGGACAACCGTTAGCGAGAAACGAAGTCAAGGCTCTGCGTCCAGCCGCAACCGCGGCAGCGCGCCCAATGGTGAAAGTGGCGCCTCCGGCAAAACCGGCAACGCCGCACGCAGGGCCTCCGCCGGCTGGCCGGCCCGGTGCGAACGCCCCGAGACCCTCTCAACCGGGGGCGAAGCCCGGACAGCCCGCACCGAAACCTGCCCAGCCCGCGCCGCCGATGAATCGTCCGGCCCCGCCGCCCGCAAAGCAGCCTCCGGCACCGGCTCCGCCGAGTCGCGCGCCAGCGCCCGCACCGCCGACACGTCCCGAAGCCACGCCCGAACCGGCGAAGCCTGCCCCCGCGCCGGAGCCGAAACCCGCTCCGCGTCCACAGACTCCACCGCCGAACGAGCGTCCGCAGGAACGCACACCGCCTCCGGCAGCAAAACCGGCTCCTGCGCCTGCGCCGAAACCCGCGCCAGAAGCAAGACCCGCTCCTGCGCCCAAGCCGGCTCCCACGCCGAGACCTGCGCCGGAAGCGAAGCCAGCGCCGCCGCCCAAACCGGCAGCCAAACCAATGACGCCAGCGGAGAAGAAGCAGGAAGAAGAAAAGAAGAAAAAAGAGGAGAAACCGCAAGGCGCCGAATAAGTAAAAAAGTAAAGAGGGTGCCCTTTCCTGGTCCCTGCGTTCTCCGCAGGGACGAGGACGGGGGGTTTTGATCTCCCCGCCTTCTCTCCCAGCTTTCTCGTCTACTGCAGCGCGTGACTAGAGCGTTCGCTGCCCGCGCTGCCGCTGATGTTGTAGCGCTTGAGTTTTCGATACAGTGTGGCGCGGCTGATGCCAAGCATTCTTCCGGCGAGAGCTTTGTCGCCTTTCACTTGTTCGAAGACGCGCTGAATCGTGGCGCGCTCAATGTCTTCCAGATCGGTGGTCGACAGCGCAGCCGCTTCACTCGCTCCGTCAGCGGAAGCCCTATCGACGTCAGCGCTGGCCGACAAGCTGGAAACCAAGCCAGAAACGGCTTCAGCCGCGATTCGCGAAGCCGCCAAATTCGCTCCCGCGATCGACGGCGGCAGATCGGCAAGATCAATCAGATTTCCGTCCCCGAGGGCGACCGCGCGCTCGATGCAGTTTTCCAGTTCGCGAACGTTGCCCGGCCAATCGTAGATCATCAGAGCCTTCATCGCGGCGTTGCTCACCCGCAACTCCGCTCCCGGGGCGTAGCGCTCGCAGAACCAGTTCACCAGCACGGGAATATCGCTGCGGCGCTCGCGCAGCGCCGGCACGTGCACGGCGACAACATTGAGCCGAAAATAAAGGTCCTCGCGAAAAGTTTTATTCTTGTAGGCGGCTTCGAGATCGCGATTGGTGGCGGCGATCACCCGCACATCCACCTTCACCCGCTGATTGCTGCCCACGGGACGCACTTCTTTTTCCTGCAACACGCGCAGCAGTTTGGCCTGCAATTCCAGCGGCAGTTCTCCGATTTCATCCAGGAAAACCGTGCCCGTATCCGCGGCCTGAAACAGTCCGGGCTTGGATTTCAAAGCTCCGGTGAACGCTCCTTTTTCGTAGCCGAAAAGTTCACTCTCAATCAGAGTGGGAACCAGCGAGCCGCAATCGATGGCTACAAACGGACGGTTGGCGAACGCGCCGCGAAAATGAATCGCGCGCGCGACCAATTCTTTTCCGGTGCCACTCTCGCCGTAGATAAGAACGGAAGTGCGCGAATCCTTCAACCGCGAAGCCACGCGCAAAACTTCCTGAATCTTCGGCGACGAACCCACGATGCCGTGCACCGCCGTCTCGGAATCGATGCGCTGGCGCAGGAATTCATTCTCTTCGACCAGTCGAACCTTCTCGGCCATGCGCCGCAAAAACGCGCGCAGGTCTTCGAGCGGAAAGAACGGCTTCGTAATGTAATCGTAGGCGCCGAGTTTCATCGACTGCACCGCAGTCTCGATGGAGCCGTGCCCGGTCATCAGCGCGACTTCGGTGCGCGGCAGAGATTTTTTCACCTTCTCCAAGAACTTCAAGCCCGACATGTGCGGCATCACCATGTCGCTGAGCACCATGTGCACCGGCTGCTGTTCGAGCAACGCGAGCGCACTGTCGCCACTTTCGGCTTCGAGGCAAACAAAACCCAGATCCTCGCCGACCGTCATGCACAGTTTGCGGATGCTCTCTTCGTCGTCGACGATCAGGAGACGAATGCGAAGATCTGCACTGCTCAGAGCGGTTTTCAGGGCGAGTTTACTGGGCGCTTGGTTCAACGGGCTTTCCCCATGGTCTTCTCGACGGCCGAGATAAGATCCTGCACGCGAAAGGGCTTCTCCAGATAGAGCGCGCCGATTTTGCGCAGGGTGGTAACGGTTTCCTCGTTGGCGTAATCGCCGGTAATGATCACAATTTTGTGCACCAGATCGGGGCGGTGCGCAGAGATCCAGGCGTGCACCTGCGCGCCGTCGACGCCGCCGGGCGTGCGCATGTCGGAGACCACGCCGAGAAACTGGCCGTTCTCGAGCAAGCGCAAGGCTTCGGCGCCGGACTCGATGCACACGACTTCATATCCATTGCGCTCGAGCGTGGCGCTGACCAGAGCCATGATGGAAGGCTCGTCTTCGATGAGCAGAACGGGCAAGAGGGCTCGCTGAATGGCGGGGCTTGTCATTTGTGCACGACTCCTGCGGCCACACCCAAAGAGGCAGTGTGGGGCGCTGCGGGAAAGCGGACGATGAAGGTGGCCCCCTGCCCGTCGGGATTGTTGTGGCAGAGAATTTCGCCTCCGTGCTCCTTCACGATGCCGTAGCAGATGCTGAGGCCAAGGCCGGTTCCCTTGCCGACTTCTTTGGTGGTGAAGAAGGGATCAAAAATGCGATCGGGATGGGAAATGCCGGCGCCGTTATCGCAAAAAGAAACTTCCACGGCGTTGCCGGCTTTTGCGGTCATGATCTCGATGCGCGCCGGACGGCCGATCTGATGCACGGCGTCGTAGGCGTTGTTGAGAATGTTGAGGAAGACTTGCTGCAGTTGGTGCGCGTCGCCGATGACGTCAGGCAGGCCTTCGTCGAGGTGCTCGATGATGTCGATGCCGTGACTGTTGAAGTCGTAGGAACGCAGTTGCACGGTGCGGCGCAATACTGAATTCAGTTGCACGGCGTTGCGCTGCGGCGGCATCTGCCGCGCAAAGCTGAGCAGGTTCTGCACGATTTGTTTAGTGCGCTGCGCTTCCTGCAGGATCACGCGCAGATCTTTCCGCGCATTGTCCGGGAGGTCGGGATTTTCGAGAAGCAGATCGGCGAAACCTAGAATCGCGGTCAGAGGGTTATTGACTTCGTGAGCCACGCCGGAGACGAGCTGCCCCACCGCGGCCAACTTTTCGGCGTGCACCAGTTTGTCGCGCAGTTCGGAGGAATCGGTGATGTCGGTCATTACCACCACGATGCTGGTTACGTTATCGCGCTCGTCGCGCATGGGACTCAGGTTCACCGAGAACTGCCCGACGTTGCCATTGCCGCGCATGACCTGCACTTCAAGATTGTCGACCTGCCCGCCGCGAAGAACCGTCTGCAGCGCATCCGCAAGAGGACGCACATAGCCGGGAGCGCCCAACTCCAGCAGTGGACGACCCAGCAGCTCCCGCTGCTCGAAGCCGGCTTCGCGCCAGCGGCGGTTGGCGTAGCTGATGAGGCCCGCGGTATCGGCGACCAAAATAAAACTCTGCGTGTTGCTGAGAATCTTGCCGGAGAAGTCGCGCTCGCGCTGCAACTCGGTTTGAAAGGTGTGCAGGCCGGTTACGTCGAGCATCAGGCCGCGGGTCTGCAGCAGTCGCCGCAGATGGTCGTACATGCCGAAGGCGTTGATGAGCACGTAGATCGGGGAGCCGTCCTTGCGCCGAAGCGTAGCCTCGAAGTTGCGCATGTGGCCGTCTTTCTCGAGGGCCGCCGCGTGCACCAGGCGCTGCTCGGGAGAAAAATAAATCTGGCTGGGAATATCGACCTGCAACAACTCTTCGCGGCTGGAATATCCGAGCATCGACACTAGAGCGTCGTTTACTTCGATAAACCGGCCCTCGGGCGTGCTGAAGAATAATCCCTCTTGAATGTTGTCGAAGAGTTCGCGGTAACGGCGCTCGGCTTCACGGCGGTCGGTGATGTCCTTGAGCACGTGCACGGTTTGCTGATTCTCGCCAGGGGAGCCATGCACGCGCGAAGTGGAGACCAGATACGTGCGATCGAGCGCGGGATGGACGAATTCATCGCTGTCCGCACCCATCGAGCGGCAGAAGGGGCAGGAATACAGCGTGGCTTCGCTGGTGAGCGCGAGCAGCGCGCGCATATTCACGCCGATCAAGGCGCTGGGCGCAACTCCGATCATGGCGGCGAGCGAGCGGTTGACGCGCAGCACCTTATCGTTCTCGTCGTGCACCACGATGAGGTCGGTGATGGCGTCGAAAATTTCCAGCCAGTGGCGGTTGGCTTGATCCACACGGCTGAATCGGCGGGCGTTTTCGAGCGCGAGGGCGGCATGGCTGGCAATGGCTTCCAGCAAATCGCGATCTTCGGCAGTCAACGTGGGCGCGCGGCCGGAAAGAAAAAGCAGGCCCGATACTTCTCCATTGCAACCCGAAAGGCGGGCCAAGATGCAATTGGTCCAGCCCAGAATCGAAGCCAGTTCCGCGCCCAGCAGTTCAGCCGCTGGGCCGGAGACGATGGCCTCGCCTCCCTTTGCGGCGAATTCGGAAGCGGCCCGCGCAAAGCGCTGCTGCAACGTGGGATCGGCGCTGCGGTCAAAGGTTTGGACGACCGCGTCGGCCACGACAAGTTCGTGACGCGGATAGGATTCTTCAAGATGATGGTCGCCGCGCTCCACTCGAGCAGGCAGGAGGCGCGAATGTTCTTCGCCGGGTTCCAGCTCTTTGCCGAGGCTGGGCAGGGTTTGCGGATACAGAGAGACCGATTGGAAGCGTCCGCCATGAAACAGCGCGAAAGCCCCGGCGGGCGCGCCCATGAATCGAGCAGCGCGTTCGACAAACTTGCGGGCGAAATCGGGCAGGTGGAGTAGACCGTCGATCTCGCGCGCCAGCTGCACCAGAATGTCGGAGCGGCGGCGATTCGACTCCGATTGGTGCAGGTTATGCGCCACCTCGAGAGCCACCGCAACCTGCGCGGCTAAGGCCTGGGCGCGTCGAATATCTTCGCGGGAGATGCCGGTTGTATCCAGGCGATCGAGCACTCCGAACATGCCCAGAATCCGCCCGTCGGCGGCCAGCAGTGGAACCGTGAGCAACTGCTTGGCCTGGCACTGCGCAATGACTTCTTGATTGACTCCCTCCAGTTGATTGAGGTCGTCGGACCAGAAGACTTCCTTGGCGCGTAGGGCGCGGGCGACGATGCCTTCGGGAAAAAGCGTATCGGCGCGCTGCGATTCCCCGCGCACGACTTTGTAGCGCAGGCGGAATTGGCCGTCTTCGAGAAGCGCGATAAAAGACCGCCCGAAGCCGAGAAAGTCCGCGGCGCGGGCCACAAAGGCCTGCAGAAAATGTTCCAGATCGCCGCTCGAACTCAGCTCGGCGGAGATATCGAGCAGTTGGTGGAGTTCGCGGGCCTGCTCCTGCGCCACCGCGCACATTTCAGCATGAGCCACGGCGACCGCGCCGAAGCCGGCGATAGCCGAGACCAGAGATTTTTCCTCCGCCGAAAATCCGGACTCGGTGCGGGGATACACCAGGATCGCTCCCTGCGTGCGCGAGGTGCGGAACGGCGCGGCAATCAGCACTCCGGAGGCAACCAGAGTGCCCAGCGAGTGCAGATCGCTGCTGATCGAAATCGTGATCGCTTCTCCAGCGGAGACTGCGCGCTGCGCCATGTCGGCGGCGAAGCGAATGGTCTGGCGATCATGCCCGGCGCGCACCAGATTGGCCAACTGCGGAGTCTCCGCCGAGATGGCGCGCAATTCGAAGGGACCATCGCGGCGCAAAAGAATCGACACCAAGCGGGTTCGTAACAGCATCCGCAGGCGATCCGCCAGGGCCTCGAGCACGGAAGCTACGTCGGCATTTCCGTGCAGATCGGTTGCGACCTTGGCAAGAATTTCTGCGCGGCGGTGCTCCTCGCGGGAGGCTTCGCCGAGCCGCGTCGCCTCCAGCAGGCTGCCCAGTTGGCCCGCGAGGATCGTGGCCTTGGCGGCCATGTCGTCGTCGAAAAATTCCTCTTTCGAATCGTGGAGAAAAGTTACCGCCCCCACCACTTCATCAAACACCACCAGCGGCGCGGCCATCATGGAGCGCGCGTCAAACTGCTGCGCCAGGGGAAAACTGCCGGGCGGCACATGATTGACGAACGAAGTCCGGCGGCGGCGCACCGCGTCGGCAGTAACGGCGCTCTGATGGGGCAGCAGGCGCAGGCCGATAAAACGTTCGGCCAATTTGCCGTCAGCCTGCTCGCCCAGCAGTTCCTCGCCAGCCTGGCATCTCCAGAAATAAACGCCGCTGACCTGGAAAAACTCGCGCGTGGCGCGGCAAAAAAAATGGATCAAGGAGATGCTATCGGCGCGCTGCGCCGACTTCGCCGCAATCCGCAGCAAAAGCTTCTGAAAGCCTTCATCCCAGCTCGGCAGAGGGCGGCCGGAGGCGGGTGGGGGCGAATTACCTCCAGCGATATTCAGCGCTGCACCGCCGGCCGGCATGAGATTCCCAGGATTCTCACAAGTGATTGAATCTATTGGAAAACTATCCTCTTATCTCAATTTGAGTCAAGCAAAATGGAGGGGTGGGGTGCCCAAATGTAAAACTGGAGTGACTGGCCTGAACCGGGGGCGCATGAAGCTAGAGCTAGAATTTCTCGCTTAACAGGGCAGCAAACTTTGGGGCTCGGGCAAGAACGCGCGGCCGCTTAACAATCGACTCGCTGGGCTAGCGTATTCCATCGCCTGAGAATCAATTTTTTCCATCACGTCTACTCGACGTAAGTGAAATTTGCTTGAAAATGGGATTTCGCCTTCTTTGAGGAGAGTCACCCGAAACTGCCTTGACATTGCAAGCAGCCTACTGGCTTAACTATGTTATGGTCACCGACTGTCTCATGTTGAGAATGGGTTCCGCAATGCCTCCGATTATGAGACCGCTCTAGGCTTCGCCTGTCAGCCTGACAAGCCTTCCCTTTCAAGCTAAGCCGTTCCCCTGCCGATATATGCCCCAGGTTACTTCGGTTTCCTCCGCGGTTCGGACGTGGCCCCGCTGTTGCTTCTCTGGCAGCACCAGCTCAGGACGAGGGAGGAATCGTGTCTTTGCGGAGGGCAGCGGCAGGACTGGCAGTGCTGGCGGTCGCAGCGGGGATCGGCAGGGAAACTCTCCATACCCAGGAAGTCAAAAGTGAAGCCAAAAATGAAGCGAAGAGTGAAGCAAAGACTGAAGCGCTGATCGAGAATACGCGCCACACCAAGAGCAGGATACAGCCGGCCTATCCCGAACTGGCGCGGAAGATGAACCTTACCGGGATCGTGAAAGTGCAGGTCGTGGTCTCGCCCAACGGCTCGGTAAAGGATGTGAGGGCGCTGGGAGGACATCCGGTGCTGGTCAATGCTGCGCTCGATGCCGTAAGAAAGTGGCGCTTCGAGCCGGCGCCCGTGGAAAGTTCGGGCCTGGTGGATATCAAGTTCGAAGGCCATCAATGAGCTTAGAGATGGGCGCGGCGCCCGGCGGCCGGGAGGAAACGGCATGACAATCGGCAAGAAGCTGTACGTGAATTTCGGCATCATGCTCAGCATGGTGGTGGTGCTGTTCCTGGTCAACCTGCTGGCGGTGCAGCGCGAACATGCGGCCAAAGCCGCAGCCAAGGCCGCCATCGACCTGGCCGACGCCACCAACGACGTCCGCTTCCAGATGATGCAGAACCGCCTCTACCTGAGCAACTATCTGCTCAGCGGCGACACCCGCGAAGTCGACCGCATGAACGACGGGCTGCGCACCCTGAACGAAAAGCTGCAGACCGGTGCGGCGCTGGCCAACTCCGAGCAGGAACGCTCTGCGCTCTCCAAGGTGGAGCAACTGGAGCACTCCTGGAGCCGGGAGTTCGCGCAACCGCTGATCGATAAGCGCCGGGACGTCGACTCCGGCAACGCCACCGTCGCCGAATTGCAGATTTATTACCTTCAGAAAGACGCTTCTTCGTGGGTGAAGAACTCCACCGACGCGCTCGATCTCGCCGATGGCGAAAACCGCAAGCTGCTCGAAGCCCGCCGCAAATCGGATGAGACCTCAGGCACCTGGACCATCCTCGCGGCCGTGGTCAGCACTTTATTCGCTCTCGGCCTGGGAGTGCTGGTCGCGCTGAGCACCGCCAAGGGCATCACCGGCCCGCTCACCAACCTGATGCGGGTTTCGAAGCAAATTGGCGAGACCGGCGATCTCGAGCACAGCATCGACGTCAATCGCTCCGATGAGATTGGAGAACTGGCTCGCACCTTCGCCAAGATGGTCGCCTATCTCAAAGAAATGGCCAGCGTTTCCGAATCCATCGCGGGCGGCGATCTCACGGTTGAGGTGAAGCCGCGCTCTCCGCACGACACGCTGGGCAACGCCTTCGCGCGCATGGTCGACGGCCTGGGGCGCCTCGTACGCAGCGTGCGCGACGCTTCCGCACAGGTTGCGAGCGCCAGCGGCCAGGTCGCGAATGCCTCCGACGATTCCGCCAAAGTTGGCCTGCAGTCTTCCTCCGCGATTGATGAAGTGACGAGCACCATGCACGAGATGAGCGTGAACGTGCAGAACATGGTGAAGAGCACCCAGGTGCAGGCTTCGAGCGTGAGCGAAACCTCCGCTTCCATCGATCAGATGGTGGCTTCCATCCAGCGCGTGGCCGACACGGCGAAGGTGCTGCTCGATATTTCGAATCGCTCGCGCGAAGAAGTTCACAGCGGCATCTCCACCATGGAGAAGGCTACCGACGGCCTGAACCGCATCAACGCCACCATCACCAGCTCCGGAGAAATCATCGGCGCTCTCGGCCAGCGCGCCGACGACATCGGCAAGATCATCGAAGTCATCGACGACCTGGCCGAGCAGACCAATCTGCTGGCGCTGAATGCGGCCATCGAAGCCGCCCGCGCCGGCGAGCACGGCCTGGGCTTCGCGGTCGTAGCGGATGAAGTCCGCAAGCTGGCGGAAAAGTCGGCGCAATCCACCAAGGAAATCTCCGAGCTCATCCAGAGCATTCAAAAGGAAGCGCGCAAAGCGGTAGAGAACATGAATCGCTCCACCGGGATCGTGAACGAAGGTCTTGACCTGGGCGGAGAGTTGAACACGGCGCTGCGCAAAATCTCGAACGTGGTCACCGAAGTCTACAAGTTCGCGCAGGAGATCGGCGCGGCCACCAACGAACAATCGCACGGCTCGGCGCAGATCGCGCGGGCTACGACCCGGCTGAACGAAATCACTCACGAGATCAACTCCGCCGTAGAGGAGCAAGCTTCGGGAGCGCAGGCCGTGGTCAAGGCCATGGAGCGCATGCGCGAACTGGTGCAGCAATCCACTTCCGGATCTACCGAGTTGGCGGCTTCGGCCGAGCAGATGTCGAAGATGTCCCGCGGCCTGCTGGAGTTTATGGACCGCTTCACGCTCGATGAAAGCAGCGCGATGCTATCCACTCCCGAAGAAAAGTCGCAGCACGCGCGGCGCGCCGCGGCGGGAAACCGTCGCTAGCCCCAGTCAAAAGGATATGAGCAGCGAACTGCATATCGTGGGCTTCAAGATCGGGCGCGAGACCTATGGCGTCCCCATCCAATCGCTGCACGAAATCGTTCGCGTGCCCGAGATCACCGCCGTTCCCGACGCGCCCGACTACCTGGAAGGCGTGATCAACCTTCGCGGCAAGATCGTCTCGGTGATGGATTTGCGCAAACGCTTTGGCGAAAAGCAGAACGCGCCGAAAAGGCAGAACCGGATTCTGGTGGTCGAGCACTCCGGCAAGCTGGCGGGATTGATCGTGGACTCGGCTACCGAGGTGCTGAAAATTCCGACGGCAGACGTTGAACCGCCTCCCGCCGCTTTTCATGAGGGCGGGCTGAATTGCGTTACGGGATTGGGCAAGGTGGGCGGCCGGCTGATCGTTTTGCTCGACATGAACAAGCTGCTCGCTCCGGCCAGTCTGCGGCAGGAAAACACCGCGGCAAAGACCATCAAAACCAAGGCACACGGAGCTTCCACCGGGTGAGTAGGGCAGAACCTGAGTAAGCGGAACGATTGAAAGCGGAACGAGAAAAAGCATGAGCACACTCGGAGCGGCGCCCGCTCCTATCCTCACGGATGCGGAACTTCGGCTGTTGCAGGCCCTGGTGTATCAGGAGTGCGGCATGCACTTCGACGAGCGCCGCGAATCGTTTCTGCGCGACCGCCTGCTGCGCCGGCTGCGCGAGTGCCAGGTCGATTCTTTCTACAGCTACTACCGCCTGCTCATCAGCCAGGAAGGCAAAGCCGAACTCACCAAGCTGGTCGAGAACCTTACCGTAAACGAAACCAGCTTCTTCCGCCATAAAGCGCAACTCGATTTGTTTCAGAAATACATACTGGAGGAGTTGCTGAAATTCAAGCAGGCACACCGGGAATATTCCCTGCGGGTGTGGAGCGCCGGCTGCTCCACCGGGCAGGAGGCTTACACCCTGGGCATGATGGCGGCCGACACCATGGCTTACTACTACATGCGCAATCCGCTGCCCGTGGAAATTGCGCTGCCCAAGCCCCTGATCCCGCCCCCCTGGCGGGTGGAAATTCTGGCCAGCGACATCAGCTATGCGGTCCTGCGCACCGGGCAGGAGGGTGCCTACAACGAGCATCAGATGGCGACCGTGGATTACACCTTCCGCCTGCGCTACTTCGATAAGATCGGCGATCGCTACTCGGTCAAGAAAGCGCTGAAGGAGATGGTGCACTTCGACTTTCACAATCTGAAGACGGATTATCTCCCGCAGCGCAACGACGTTATTTTCTGCCGCAACGTGATGATGTACTTCGACGAAGCCGAGCAAAGGCGGCTGATCGAGAAGTTCTATCGCTGCCTGAATCCCGGCGGTTATTTGTTCGTCGGGCATGCCGAAAGCCTGCTGGGCCTGACCGAGAAATTCCAGATGGTGCACCGCGACAGCGGCACCGCCTACCAGCGGATCGAGGTGCGCGAGTGACCATTCCTCCCGAGGAACGTAACTCCGAGCTGATGGATCTTTTCTTCGAGACCTCGCAGGAACTGCTGCAGGCGCTGAACGAAGAAACTCTGCAACTCGAAAAACATCCCGGCGACGAGGAGATCGTTCGTTCCATCCGTCGCACCGTGCACACATTGAAAGGCGACTCCGCCGCCTGCGGCCTGCGCGAGCTCAGCGAACTGGCGCATCACTTCGAGAACGCGCTCAATCTCGAGGGCACCGCGGGGCACACCGCGCTGGCCGAAATCGCCTTCGCCGCTGCCGACGTATTCACCGCCATGCTGGCCTCTTATCACGGCGGAGGCCCGATGCCGGCCACGGCAAGCCTGCGCCGAAAAATCGACGAACTCACCGCGACCCCGGCTGTGAAGAAATCGCGTTCCAAAAAATCGGCCCCGCGCGCGCCGCGCGCCGTCCGCGAAAGAGATTGGACCCCGGCGGAAAAACTGGTTCTGACCCAGGCGCAGTCCGCCGGCCTCGCGCTCTTCGAGATCGTGGTCAAAATCGATCCGCACTGCACCATGCCCATCGCGGCGCGCCAGTTGATTCAGAACGCCATCAGCGGCCTCGGCCAGGTGATTGCGGTCCGCCCCGACCTGAAATCTCCGACCGCATCCCGGCTGCTGGAGATCATGTTTGGCAGCGCGCAATCGAAAGAAGAGATTGCCACCAAGTGCCGCATTCCTACCATCGCGGATGAGGTCACCGTAACTCTGGTCCAGGCCGCTTCAACCCAGGCCGCTTCAACTCCCAAGCCTAGCGCGACGTTGTCCGCAGAGGCCGCCACAGCAGCGATGCCGGCTATTGCTTCGCTCGCGCCCGGAGCCCCCGCCCAGGCCGAGGGCCCAGCCCCTTCGCCGGAGATTGCACCGCAAGCTTTACTGGAAAACATTCTGCGGGTCGACGCTGCACGCATCGACAACGTTTTGAATCTGGTGGGAGAACTCATCATCGGCAAGTCGATGCTGCAGCAAACCCTTGGCGAATTTAGCCAGCGCTATCCCAAAGAAATGTTGCGCGGAAAATTCGCCGACGCTATGGCCTTCCAATCCCGGGTTCTAAACGATCTGCAACGCGCGGTTATGAAAATCCGCATGGTACCGGTCGAACAACTATTTCGGAGATTCCCGCGGGTGGCGCGCGACGTAGCGCGGCAGTGCGGACGCGATGTCGATCTCGAACTCTCCGGGCAAGAAACCGATCTGGACAAGGGAATCCTCGACGCCGTCGCCGAGCCTCTCACCCATCTGTTGCGCAACGCCATCAGCCACGGCATTGAGTCCTCCGACGAACGCGTGAAGCTGGGCAAGCCGCCGCGCGGCAGCATCCGCCTGCATGCTTTTCATCAGGGCAATCAGGTCGTGGTCGAAGTCGCAGACGATGGCCGGGGCATGGATGCATCCCGGATTCGGGCCAAGGCGATCGCGTTGGGCATGGTCACAGCGGAAGAAGCCGCGGCCTTGACCGAAGCGCAAACTATCGAGTTCATCTTCCGGCCTGGTTTCAGCACCGCGGAGGTGGTCACGGAAGTTTCCGGCCGCGGCGTCGGCATGGATGTAGTGCAAACCGTGCTCCACCGGCTGAAAGCCACCATCCAAATTGAAACTCGCCTCGGCCGCGGCACCACCTTCCGGCTGAAGCTGCCGCTGACCCTCGCCATTATCAAGGCCCTGATGTTCTGGGTGGAGGGCCGGCTCTATGCCATTCCGCTCAACGCCGTGAACCAGATTGCCCGCACCACCGAAGGCGAAGTTCACCAAGTGGACAATTATGAAGTGCTGCAATTGCGCAATCAGGTTCTACCGCTGCTGCGCCTGGGTCGCCCCGCAGCGCTTGGCGAACGGCGAGCGGACAAGCTCTTCGTGCTGGTGATCACGGTGAGGGAAAAAAAATACGGCCTGATCGTCGACGCTCTCGAAGGCGAAGAGGAACTGGTGATCAAAGCCCTCGACAGCCAGACCTTCTCCACCGATCTGGTCAATGGCGCTTCGATCCTCGGCGACGGAAAAGTTGTGCTCATCCTCAACCTGCCCGCGGTGGTAGAACACCACGCCCGCTCGCGACCGCAAGAGCCTGGCCTGGCCAGCTTCGGAGTTTTGCTGAACCAGGCCGATCGCGCCCGCTTCGCCCTTAGCGCTACGGGAGGCAAGGCATGAGCGTAAACCTGGGAGCAAGCGTAGTTTCGAACCCGAACAAGATTCGCGTGCTGGTGGTCGATGATTCCGCCTTAATGCGCAAGCTCATCCCGCAGATGCTCGAGGCCGACCCCTCCATCGAAGTCGCGGGCACGGCGATGGACGGAAACTTCTGCCTCAAAAAAATCGAAGAGTTGCGCCCCAGCGTGGTCACCCTCGACCTGCAAATGCCGGGCATGAACGGCATCGACACTTTGAAAGAAATCATGCGCCGCCATCCCGTGCCGGTGATCGTGGTCAGCTCGCACAGCACCGAGGGCGCGTCGATCACCTTGCGCGCGCTCGGCCTAGGCGCCTTCGACTTCGTCGCCAAGCCGCAAGACTCCTCGCAGATGGCCGAGACCGCGCGGGAGTTGATCGCCAAGATCAAAGCCGCCGCCTGCGGCAAAATCGTCCGCCCCGGAAGCTTGTCCACGGCCTCAGCTCGCCTGGAAAGACATTCGCACCCGAAAGCTTTGGCCGGCCCTACGCGCACCGTAGCCATCGGCATCTCCACCGGAGGGCCCCAGGCGCTCGAGTTCCTGCTTCCGCAACTGCCGCCGGATTTTCCGGGCTCGATTCTGGTAGTACAGCATATGCCCGAGAACTTCACCGACATGTTTGCCCGTCGTCTGGATGAATTGTGTTCCCTGCAAGTAAAGCTGGCGCACTCTGGCGATACGCTGCAAAGCGGCCGAGTATTAGTTTGCCCCGGAAACCGGCACATGAAGGTCAAGCGGTTGCCCATCGGAGACGTCGTTGTCCTCAACGACGATGAGCGCGTCAACGGCCACCGTCCCAGCGTCGACGTTCTGTTCCACAGCGTGGCCGAGCAGTTCGGCCCGCTCGGCATTGGCGTCATCATGACGGGCATGGGCGATGACGGTGCCCAGGGTCTCGGCGCGATCAAGAAAGCCGGAGGCATGACCATCGCGCAGAGCGAAGAATCCTGCGTAGTTTACGGCATGCCCAAAGTGGCCGTCGAACGCGGCTTTGCCAAGCGGGTGGTCGCTTTGGATGTGCTTCCCTCCACCTTGCAAGTGCTTTGCAGCCGCAATCAAATTCACACGGAGGGCGACACCACCGGCAGAGCATTCCACGCCGGGCGTTAGGACAGACTCGGCCCAGGTCGTGTGACCTGAGTCACTTGGTCGGCGGCGCACAGCCGTGATGAAATCTAAACGGAGGTTGTTATGGAGCAGTTTGCATCGGTAAAACGTAGTAAGGACGGCCAGCCCGTCCGCTACTTGATCGTGGACGATTCTGTGTTCGCGCGCAAGAATCTGGCCCGCATGGTCGAAAGCTTCGGCGGGCAGGTGGCGGCCGAGGCCGGCGATGGCTTGACTGCGATCAGCGAATATGATCGCACCCATCCCGACATTGTCCTGATGGATATCACGATGCCGCAAATGGAGGGCATCGAGGCCGCGGAAAAAATCGTGCAGGCGCATCCCGAAGCTCGCGTCGTCATGGTCTCGTCCGTCGGCTATCAGGAAAACATCGTGGCCGCACTGCAGCGCGGGGCGCGCCATTTCGTGCAGAAGCCGGTCAAGGCGGAAGTTTTGTACGAAGTCATCAAATATGTGCTGGGAGAAGATGGCGCGGTAGCCAACGCGGCCGCCGCCGGGGTCTAAGCATGAAGATGGAGCTGATCCAGCCTTTCATCAATTCGGCCGACGCCGTTCTGTCGCAAGGCCTGCAGAGCGCCACCAAGATCGGCCACCTCTCCATGGAGGAGGAAGGCTATCGCCGCAAAGGCGTGGCCGGCATGGTCGCGCTTTCGGGCGACATTGAAGGCCGTATCATTGTCGACCTCGAGCCGCAAACCGCGGTCCGCGTAGCCAGCCACTACGCCGGAGCGGAGCTGCCCGAATCCGACGAATTGATCAAAGAAACCATCTTTGAACTAGCCAACCAGGTTGTCGGCAACGCCGTCTGTGCCCTGAACGACCAAGGCTTTCACTTTCGCGTGCATCCTCCAATGCTGCTCACCGCCGAAGAAGGCGACAAAAGCAGCGAAGACGTAGAAGCGCTGATGATCTGCTTTGAAACCTCTCTCGGCAATGTCTTCATGAACGTCGCCCTGCGCTACAACAAGCAACGCATGGCCGACCACGCCGCCGCTCGCTAAGATTCTCAGCGTCCTCCGCGGGATTTTCTCCGCGACCCTCCGCGATTAAAAGGGGTTAGATCTAACCCCGAACCATCCCCAAGGAATCAAGACCCAAAAGCATCCGCACTTCCTTTACAATCGCAAATCAAAGTTTGTCCTTCGCAAATGTGAGGCGAGAGGCACCCGCATGATTATCGAAATGCGCACCTATAAAACCAAGCCCGGCAAGCGCTCCGAGTTTCTTGAGATATTCCGCTCGAAGTCGATTCCGGCGCACGCGGAAATCGGGATGAAACTATTGGGCCCGTTTCTTTCCGTCGAAGATCCCGATACTTTCTTCTGGATGCGCGGTTTTCCTGACCTTGCCTCGCGCGAGCCGATGAAGGCGAAATTTTACGAAGGCGAACTTTGGAAGAGCGAACTGGAAGGTCTTTTGCTGCCGATGCTAGAAAAATATGAGGTCGTGCTGGTGGCGGACCCCGAGGCCTTGATCCGCTGGTGAGGGACTGTCCGAACAAGCGAGGGTTTACCTCTGGAGATGAATAGCATTCGTGAAGAAATCGCCAAGGCCGGCAAGGTTATTTCTTGTGCGGTTCCGGTTCCCACCTGCAAGCGCCCTTGTCGATCCAAGGGATGCCTTTCCTGTCTATAACGATCGTTGCGATGGGAGGACCAACCATTTGGGTCGCGAACGTGTCACTGGCCTCTATGGAGACGGGCCGGCGCGCGACACTGACATCATCGCCCTGGTTCCACTCCGGGAGCACCTTCTGAAAGCGCCTGACGCTGTCGTCGATGCCGATCACCTCGACGCCCCGATCCGGGTCCGTTCCATCGTAACCGCGGCTATCTGGATAGCCGAACTGTCTGGTTGAGGTTGGCATCGAGAAGTCGCCATGAATCATGAATCCGGACATCTCAGTGCGATACATTTGCGGCTTGCCGTCAATCATACCTGCGATGAGCAGCCGGATCGTGACCTTAGGTGCGTAGGTCGCGTTATGCGCCCGTAGGACCTTTACGACGGCAGCGATGCCGCCCACAACCACAGAATCGATCGGCAGCTTGCGGCCAGGTCCCTGTTCCCTGAGTCGCTAAAAGATAACTCTACAGCGCCGAACGAACGGCCACTCCGGATGCATCTGAGAATAATTCTAAGAAGGTTTCGAACAGGGAACTTCGGGGATCTTCGAAAGGTGGTAGCCACGAAGTCAAACTCACTCGCACAACGAGCTGGGGGGACACTGGTAGGGATGCTCCGACTGCGCGGGAGTGTCCTTCGGACGATCCCACTCCGCTCAGCATGACCGCTTAGGGGAATAACGGCGTGGGATTCGTTACCGCGGAATCTGCTGCAGGATCGGCAATGTTTTTCAGTTCGGGATACTTCTCGATCAGCGTAGACGGAGCCTGCACTCGCCTCCCGCTGATCATGGCTTTCAACTCCAGCGCATTCACCCCCGCCTTGCTCTCGAAATGGTTGTTGGTGATCACATAGGTCGCCTGCGCGCGCTCGGCCACTCTCGCAATTCTTTGTTTCCAGCCCGCGAGCTCGCGCTCGTTGTAGAGATAGTTATAGCGGTCGTTGCGATTGTCAGTGTCAGAACCCTGATCGGCAAACCAGTGCTCGTAGTTGCGACCATGCAGCCGCACGTAGCCGATGGTTGAAGTTACGTGCTCAGTGGGTGCCAGCGATCTGCCGAGCAAAGGCTGGTCGATGTTGCAGAAGCCGACATTCTGTTGTGCGAACGCCGCCAGGGTTTCAGCGTCGTTCCAACTGGAGTGGCGCACCTCGAGCACGCGCGGATACTCGATGAATTGCCGCAGCAGACGCTCCAGATACTCGCGGTTGAGCGAAGTGTTCTTGAACGAAACGGGAAATTGAATCAGCAGCGCCCCCAGGCGTCCTTCATTCGCGATGGCGTCCAGGCCTTCGCGAGTGCGGATCTCGTCTTCGTCGGTAGGACGGATGGTCGCAGCCGACGTAGGTTCCATCACCGCAATCGGCGAATGCGTGAAAGCGCGATACAGCTTCGCGGTAAAGAGAAAGTCCTTGTTCACACTGGCGACTTTCTTGCACCAGAGCTTGGCCAACTCCGGCTTCAGCGGCCCGTAAAACGAAGTATTGATCTCGGTGGTATCGAAGAAGCGCGCCAGATATTCCAGGGGATGCTGCTTGCGCCGTGCCATGCCGGAAGGGTAGAAAATTCCGTCCCAGTCTTTGTAGGACCAACCCGCGGTGCCGACGCGGATATCGTGCGACTGAGGCTGAGGGAAACGGGCTTGGGCTGAGGCTTCCATACGCGGAACCGCAGACGGAGGACAGGGCTAAGGTTAGCACAGGCAAATGGTTGTGAGCGTAAGATGTGCTCTCCATAGCGCTTATGCGGATAACTTCACTTCATCCCGGAGAACATTTGGCCGAAGAACTTCATGAGCTTGGAATGAGCGCGGCTGAACTCGCGGCAACTCGAGGTTCCGACCAATCGCATCACTGAAATCCTGAATAGACGCCGCGCTATCACCGGCGACACGGCGCTCCGCCTGGCCTATTTCGGCACGACTGCTGAATCCTGGCTGAACCTGCAGAGCTTCTATGAAATCCGCGTTGCCCGGCACAAGTCGGGCAAGTCGATTCAAGGATTGCCCACCCTGAAGAACTTCGAACCAGCTAACGCCTAGATCGATCAAACCCTACCTAAAGATTGCAGGGAGATCGCGACCTTGGAGAATTCGAATAATGCGCAGCGGCTTGCTATCTGGATCGTAAACAACCAGGTGATGGAATAAGGATGCACTGCCCGAAACCTGAGCGGCAACGAGGCAACGTCTTTCCGCACTTTGCCCGCTCGCGGAGAATGTGCGAGAAAATCACACGCCTGAAACACCGCGGCCTCGACGCAGCCGGCGGCTTCGGGATTGTCCTGGGCGATCACGTTACAAATGTCGATGAGACCGTCAGAGGCCTGAGGGGTGAACTGATACCTGCTCATCCCTGCCGCTGTTCACCCGAATCGCTTCGCCTCAGCAAGGCGCGATCGCACTTCCTCGGGTTCGAGCAGTTCTCCTCTTTGGGCGGCAGTGTAGCCTTCATCGATCTGCTTTGCGATCTGTGCCCGGTTCTCGGCTAACCTAAAGCTCCTGCTCGTGAAGCATCGAAACCGCGCGCTCAATGTATTCGTCGACGGTCTCATATATCCCGCGCTGGACGTCTGGCCGAATAAGCGCCTCAAGTTCGGGACGAAGTCGAATTTCCATCTGCCTATTTTGCGGCTCTAGTCGAGCGCCAGCAGCACCCAATACACTCCCGTTGGATACGTCGCAGTGCGTGCGTAGCAGGCGCCCACGGAGAAGCTGCGCAGATTGCGGCTGGAGACCGCCTGCATGCCGTTCTCGGGCAAAGCTCCCGGATGCAGACTGGTGTAGGTGAGAACGGTGTAGCGTTGCGCGAGTTGCTGGATCGGAGAGGTGCCGAGCTTGTCGGCTTGGGCCATGGAGCAGGCAGCGTCATCGGAATTCGGCAGATCGCGGCGGGTCAGCGCCGGCTGGCGGGCTTGCGCCCGTGCTTGCGCCAGGGCCGCCGCGATCTGCTCCTTCACGTCGGCCGTGGAATAGTTGGGGAGGGCGTGGCCGAAATCCTGCACGATGTAGAGCCGGTCTGCGCCGCGCACCACTCCAACTCCCACCGCGTTGTAGGCGGGGTTGAGCAGGTTGGCGCGATGCGGCGGAGATTGCATGAGATGTTGATGGCCTTGCTCGGGGTCGAAATCGAGGGCTACGTTTTCCGCTTCCTGATCGAGTTGCGCGCGGGTCGCAACGGCTAGCCGCTGCGGCAGGGAGGGCTCGCCATCGAATTGATGCGAAAGCCGGCGCGCGGCGAACATCCTTTCAGCGTGCGCGCGCGCGGCCTGAGTGAGACCCGTATCGAGCGCAAGCTGAGGCGCGCCGGCTTGCCTGCGCGCCTGATTGGCCAACTGCAGCAGCACTTGCTCGGCCTCGGAATCGCAGTCGCGGAAGGCAATGTCAGCCGCTTTTGCGGCCACCGGTTTCAGCGTCGCGGGGTGGGTGGCGGCACGAGTTGCGTTCTGCGGCGATTGTCCCGCCGATGCCGCACTGTCTTCGGATGCGGCCAGCGCGCGCGGCGAGTGTGGCGTAGAAGCCGCGCCCACGACCAGGAACAGAGTCATGGCGACACGTCTCGCGAACCCGGCATCCACCGCTTTAAAGGCCTTTGGCATCGTTTGTGGCTTGTGCTTGTACCTACGCCACCTGACCCTGGGAAGGATCTTGCTTGCAAAGCGCCGGGGGGACTCGAACTTGCCGCTGGTGCTAGGCTAGAAGCTGAAATCCGGCGGGAGAAGTTACCTTCGCTATGGGACCAGGTGTCATAGGGTTCATCGGCCTGTTGTTTGGCAGCGTCATTGCCTGGCTCGTGCTGCGCTCGCGCACGGCCGACCTTAGAGCGCGCTTAGCGTTGATGGAAAAGCAATTAGCGGCCCAAAAGGCCGATCTGGCGCGGCTTCAGCAGGCCCATACGGACGTAGTAGCCGCCAAAGCCAGATTAGAATCGGCCCTCGAAGCGGAACGGAAGGCCAGCGACGAAAAGATCGAACTCGTCACCCGCGCCAGCGAAGAGCTGCGCAACGCTTTCAAGGCGATGGCCTCCGACGCGTTGAAAAGCAATAATCAGTCCTTTCTAACGCTGGCCAAAGAAAGCCTGGAGCGCTTTCAGAGCGAGGCGCGCGGCGATCTGGAGAGCCGGCAGAAAGCCGTCGCAGAAATGGTTGCGCCGGTGCGCGATTCGCTCAACAAAGTCGACGCGCAGATTCAGCAGATTGAAGTCGAACGCGGCAAAGCCTATTCCGCGCTGCACACCCAGGTGCAGTCGCTGATCGTCACGCAGAAAGAGTTGCAGTCGGAGACCGGCAATCTGGTAAGGGCGCTGCGCACTCCCAACGTGCGCGGGCGCTGGGGAGAGATTCAGTTGCGGCGCGTGGTCGAGATCGCGGGTATGCTCTCGTACTGCGATTTCGCCGAGCAGGAAACGGTAAACACCGAGACCGGCCGGCTGCGGCCCGATCTGGTGGTCAAGCTGCCCGGCGGCAAGCATGTGGTGGTCGATGCCAAGACGCCACTACAGGCCTTTCTGGATGCCTTCGAGACATCCGATGAAGAAGCGCGGCGGGCTTGCCTGGCGAGCCATGCACGGCAGGTGCGCGACCACATGAACACGCTCAGCGGCAAGAAGTACTGGGAGCAGTTCGAAGCGACTCCCGAATTTGTGGTCATGTTCCTGCCCGGCGAAACCTTCTTCAGCGCGGCGCTGGAGCAGGATTCCGGGTTGATCGAGCATGGCGTGCTGAACCGCGTGATTCCGGCGTCGCCTACTACTCTGATCGCTTTGCTCAAAGCCGTGGCTTACGGTTGGAATCAGGATAAGCTGGCGCGCAACGCGCAGCAGATCAGTGAACTGGGCAAGGAGCTGCATGACCGGCTGCGGCTGCTGGCTGTGCACATTGCCGGCGTGGGCACGGGCCTCGATCGCGCGGTTGAGTTTTACAACAAAGCCGTGGGCTCTTTGGAGAGCCGGGTTTTGGTTTCGGCGCGGAAGTTCGCCGATCTTGGGGCTTCGGTGGCTGAGGACATTCCGGAACTCGCGCCGGTTGAGACTTCGGCGCGGACTCTCTCATTTGAGTGGGATGAGGAGCCTCAGGCTGACGCGGAACGCAAGGCTGGGTGACGCGCCGTCCCTCTCGCAGGTAGCTTGTCTTTCGCCCTTATAGGGCTGACTCATACCCCGCCTTTTCCCCCACGCCTGGCGCCGTGGGATGCATTCTCGCGACGCTTCGCGGCTTCCCGGCGGCAGCCCCCAGAACTGGAGCGCTCCGCTCAAGCGCAGTTCCATTTCTAGCTAGCTAAGCTAGAGCCTTGACCGCTGCGGTGAAGCGCTGCGCCATCCAGAGCCGACGTTGATTCGCGCGACATAAGTGCGGCTGAAAGCCGCGCCCCTTCAAAACAGTCGTTCCTCTTAAAGCTTGGCGCTGGCGCGCCGATAGCCTCAGTGGGCAGGCTGCGTTTTCGCGGCCGGGCTTAGGTTCGCTTTCTTCTTCTAGCGCATGACGCCAACCCTCGACCCCGTTTTGGTTAAGAGGCTGAGTATCTTCGCCTCTGCCTCGGCTCTGGTTTCGGGGTTGATTGGGCTTTCGGTGCTGGCGGGGTGGACGCTTCGCATTCCGGTTCTGCTCACCTGGGGATTGTGGACGCCGATGGCCCCCAACGCAGCGGGCTGCGCCCTGCTGGCTGCGTTGTCGCTGTGGCTGCGGCGACAAGATTTTGCGCCTGCGGCGGGCGCGCGCAGGCGCAGTGCGGAGGCTGCGGCGGCCCTCGTCATCGTGACCGGCGCGCTCTCGCTCGGGGAGCATCTGTTCCATTCCGATTTCGGCATCGACCGCCTCCTCTTATTCGCTTCCCCTGCTCGCGAAAATTTTCACGCCCGCATCCTCATGTCTCCGGTGGCCGCATGGTTCTTTGTTCTCTTCGGCGCGGCCTTGCTGGCGATCGACTGGCGTAGGCGAAGAAAGGATTGGCCGGCCCAGTTTCTGGTTCTGGGAGCTGCCATCGGGGTCGCCTTTGGATTGCTGGGATTAATTCTGGGGCCGGACGTTTCCTCGATCACCGTCGCCCTGCCGGCCGAGGCTAGTTATTTTCTGCTGGTATGCGGGCTGGTGTCCTCGCGCTCCCGCTGGGCCTTCGGTGGCCTTCTCGTGGGCCAGAGTTCGGGAGCGCGGCTATTGCGCAGGGCCGTGCCCGGCGCTTTGCTCGTGCTCGGCCTGATCGGCTGGTTAATTTCGAAGCCGCTGCTCACCGACACGCACTTCACCCGGGTGCAGGTGAGTGCGTTGGCGGTTTTCTGCAGCACGCTGCTGGCCGGCTTTATTGCCTGGGTGGCCTTTCAACTGGAGCGCGGCGAGGCCAAGAGACGAGAGGTGGAGTCGACGTCAAACCTCAAAGAAGAGCAACTGGAACGCCTGCTGGGCCGAGCCCAGGTACCGGAATCGGAGAAACAGCTGCGCCGCCAGGTCAAGGCGGGATTCGGCGTGGCCATCTTCCTGACCACGCTTCTCGGCTTTCTTTCCTGGCACAACTCGCAGCAGGCAACAGAGGACGCCGATCAGGTGGCTCACACCCATGAAGTGTTGACCATGCTGGAGGCTACGCTCAGGCATCTGGTCGATGTGGAAACGGGGGCGCGCGGTTTTGCCATGACCGGAGACGAGCCCTTCCTTGAGCCTTATGAAAAAGGAGAAGCCGCCGTTGAGCAGGATCTTAAGACCTTGCGCCGCCTAACCGCCGACAATCCCGGCCAGCAACAACGGCTGGACCTATTGCAAAAACAAGCGGACGCCAGGATCAAGGCCGGCCTGGATCTGGTGATCCTGCGAGAACGCACCCGGGAAGTCCCAACGGAGGCCCACCTCGAGCCGGGCAAGCGGCTCACGGATGAGGCGCGGGCCACGGTGGCGCAGATGGAGACCGTGGAAGAGCACCTGCTGCAACGGCGGAACGTGCAAGCCCGCGCGGCGCGGCAGTTCAGCGCCAACATTATCGCATTGGGATCGTTTCTGGGGGCGGTATTCCTCGCGATCGCGGGCGCGGCCGTCAACCGGGAGGTCGCCATCGGGGCAAGGGCCCGAGCCCAGGTGAACTCCCTGAATGCCGAACTGGAGCGGCGCGTGGCCCAGCGCACCGCGGCCTTGGGCGAGAGCGAAGGCCGCCTGGCTGGGGTGATTCAGTCGGCGATGGACGCGATCCTCACGGTGGATGAACAACAGAACATCGTGATGTTCAACGCCGCCGCGGAGAAGATGTTCCGCTGCACCGGTGCCGAAGCGCTGGGCCAGCCCATCACCCGCTTCATTCCGCAACGCTTCCATAGCGCCCACGCCGGGCACATCCAGAGGTTCGGCGACACCGGCGTGACCAGCCGGGCCATGGGATCGAAGGATGCCCTGTGGGCGGCGCGGGCCGATGGCCAGGAATTTCAGATCGAAGCCTCGATCTCGCAAGTGGTCACGGGCGGCAAGAAACTGTTTACCGTGATTTTGCGGGACGTCACCGAGCGGGTGCAGGCCGAGCAGTCCCTGCGCGAGGCCCAGGCGCGGATGACGGGAATCATCGCCTCCGCCATGGATGCGATTATCACCACGGACGACGAGCAGCACATTCTGGTATTCAACGAGGCTGCCGAAAAAGTGTTCCGCTGCACCGCGGCCGAAGCCCTGGGACAGTCGATCACGCGCTTTATTCCGCAGCGCTTCCACGGGGCGCACGGCGGGCACATGAAGGAGTTTGCCGAGAAGGGGGTCACGGCCCGGGCCATGGGCACGTTAGGTGCGCTCTGGGGAGTGCGCGCCGATGGCGAAGAGTTCCGCATCGAGGCCTCCATCTCCCACATCAGCGCGGCGGGCAGGAATCTGTTCACCGTGATTCTGCGAGACATCACGGAGCGGGTGCGGGTGGAGGCGCTACGCGAACACATGGCCGCGGTGGTGGATTTCTCCGACGACGCCATTATCAGCAAGGATCTGCAGGGAATCATCAGTGCGTGGAATCGCGGGGCGGAGAAGGTCTTCGGCTACACCGCCGCGGAGGCCGTGGGCAAGCACATGCTGATGCTGTTCCCACCGGAGCGGGTGAGTGAAGAGGCCGACATTCTGGGGCGCGTCGGGTGGGGCGAGAGCGTGGAGCACTTTGAAACCGTGCGGGTGAGAAAAGACGGGAGGAAGATCGACGTCTCGGTCACGATCTCGCCGATTCGCGATCCCACGGGCCGGATTGTGGGCGCCTCCAAGATTGCCCGCGACATTACCGGGCGCAAACAGGTGGAACGGACGCTGCGCAAGTCCGAAGAAAACTATCGCACGCTGTGGAATTCGATGGACGAGGGTTTCTGCACCATTGAGGTTCTCTTTAACGAGGCTAACGAAGCGGAGGACTACCGCTTTCTGGAGGTCAATCCTGCGTTCGAGAAGCATGCCGGGATTGTCGACGGGGTGGGAAAAAGAATGCGTGAGATTGCGCCGCAGCACGAAGACTCTTGGTTCCAGATCTACGGCAAGATCGCGTTAACCGGCGAACCCGCGCGCTTCGAGAACTTTGTGGGGGAATTGGGGCGCTGGTTTGATGTTTACGCGTTCCGCGTGGGCGATCCCGACGAACGAAGGGTGGCCGCACTTTTCAACGACATTACCGAGCGCAAGCGGACCGAAGCGGCGCTCCGCGAGCAGGCGCAGATCATGGATTCGGCTCAGGTATTTGTGCGCGACATGCAGGGCCGAGTGGTGTACTGGCCCAAAGGGGCGGAGAAACTCTATGGTTTCAGCCGCCAGGAGGCAGTGGGCATCGTTTCTCACGATTTATTCCACACCAAGTTCCCCGAACCTTTGGAGGTGGTAGAGAAAAAGCTGTTTGAGATGGGAATGTGGGAGGGCGAGCTGATCCATACCCGGCGGGATGGCAGCGTCGTTGTCGTCTCCAGCACGTGGGTATTGCATCGCGACAGCCAGGGGCAGCCGATCCGCATTCTGGAGACCAACATCGACATCACGGCGCGGAAGAAGGCGGAAGATGCGTTGCGCGAAAGCGAAACCAATTTCGCCGCGGTGGTCAATCTGGCGCCACAGTTTGTGTGGATATGCACCAACGAAGGCCTGAACACTTACTTCAACGATCGCTGGTACCGGTACACCGGCCTGACCCCAGAGCAAAGCCTTGGAAAAGGATGGAACACTCCCTTCCACCCAGACGACAAGCAAGCTGCCTGGGACGCCTGGAACCAGGCGACTGCGACTGGCGGCACCTACAGCGTCGAAAGCCGGCTGCAGGCTGCCGACGGCTCTTACCGCTGGTTTCTCATGCGGGGAGAACCGGTTCGAGATAACGCCGGCGGCATCGTCAAGTGGTTCGGGACCTGCACCGACATTGACGACATGAAGAAGGCGCGGGACGCGATGCGCGAGAGTGAGGACCGCTTCCGGCTGTTCGTGGAGCATGCGCCGGCGGCATTGGCGATGTTTGACCGGGAGATGCACTACCTGCACTGGAGCCGCCGCTGGCAAACGGACTATGGCTTGGAGAGTCGCGATCTGCGCGGAGTGTCGCACTACGAAATATTTCCCGAGATTCCCGAGCGTTGGAAGGAAATTCATCGCCGCGGGCTGGCGGGCGAGGTGTTGCGGGGAGAAGACGACCGCTTTGACCGGATTGACGGCAGCACGCAGTGGATACGCTGGGAAGTGCGGCCATGGTACGACCGGACCGGCGTCATCGCGGGCATCGTGATCTTCGCGGAAGAAATCACGGCGCGCAAACAGGCGGAGAAGGCGCTGCGCGACAGCGAAGAGCGGTTTCAGGCGATGGCCAATGGCATCCCGCAACTGGCCTGGATGGCGGAAGCCGACGGAAACATCTTTTGGTACAACCAGCGCTGGTACGAATACACGGGAACGACTTTCGAACAGATGCAAGGCTGGGGCTGGGAGAGCGTGCACGACCCCACGGTATTGCCCGAGGTTACAGAAAGGTGGAAGGCGGCGATCGCCGCCGGCACGCCGTTCGAGATGGAGTTTCCGCTGCGCCGGGCCGATGGCAGGTTTGGCACCTTTCTGACTCGCATCCGGCCCTTGCGGGACGCAGACGGCCGGGTGGTGCGCTGGTTTGGCACCAACACCGACATCAGCGACCTCAAATTGGCCGAAAGGCGGCTGGAGGGGCAGGCGGAGGAACTCTCGCGGCAGGCGATAGAGCTAGCGCGCTCGCGGCAGGCCCTGGAGATCCAGACGCTGATGCTGCAGTCGGTTCTGGACAGCATGCAGGAGGGGCTGGTTGCCGCCGATGAGACGGGGAGATTCATCCTGTGGAATCCCGCAGCCACGAGGATCGTGGGCATGGGCGCGGAGGACGTTCCCCCCGCAGAATGGCACACGCACTATGGCGTTTATTTGCCCGACGCCGTCACTGCCTTTCCCATTGAACAAAATCCCCTGACGCGCGCCCTTCGGGGCGAGGTCAGCACGGCCGAGATGTTTGTACGCAACCCGGCCCTGGAACATGGGGTCTGGATCGAGATCAGCGGGAGTCCCTTAAAAAGCGCGGATGGATCGCTGCGGGGGGGCGTGGTCGCTTTCCGCGACATCAGCCAGAGGAAAAATGACGAGCGGGAAATCCGCCAGCTTAATGAGGAACTGGAAGAAAAGGTCCTGCAGCGCACGGCCGAGCTGGCTACTGCAAACCACGAATTGGAGGCGTTTGCCTATTCGGTATCGCACGATCTGCGGGCGCCCTTGCGGCATATCGGCGGCTTCTCCAAGATTTTGATCGAGGACTTTGGACCCACCCTGGCACCGGAGGCGGTGCGGCATCTGGAGCGTATTGAAGAGGGCACGCGGCGCATGGGACAGCTGGTGGATGAGCTGTTGAATCTGGCGCGGGTGGGGCGGCATGCGCTCAAGCTGCAGAGCACCCCTCTGAATGCCTTGATCGAAGAGGTGATCTCGCTGCTGCAGCCGGAGGTGCAGGGCCGGGTGGTGACGTGGAAGGTCGCGGAGCTGCCGGCGGTGGAGTGCGATCCCATTCTGATGAAGCAGGTTTTCCAGAACCTGATCGCCAATGCACTGAAGTTTACCCGGCCGCGGGAGCGGGCGGTGATCGAGATCGGGATCGAGCCGGTGGGCGGGCAGGCGGCGGTCTTCGTCCGCGACAACGGAGTGGGCTTCAACATGAAATACAGCGACAAGCTGTTTGGCGTGTTCCAGAGGCTGCATCGCATCGAGGATTTCGAAGGCACCGGGGTGGGGCTGGCCACGGTGCAGCGCATCGTGCACAAGCACGGAGGGCGGGTGTGGGCGGAGGCGGAGCTGGACAAGGGCGCTGCCTTCTTCCTCACGTTGGAGCCGGTGAAAGGGTCTCACCTCAAAGCTGAGGATGTTCTAAGAAGCGAAGCTAAAGCACTCAATGCAAAGGAACCCGGGAGCAAGGCCGCAGCTGCGGCAGGAGATGGAGAATGAAGGACGCTCAAGTAGATATTCTCTTGGTCGATGATAGTCAGGAGGACGTGGATCTGACTTTGCATGCCTTGCGCGCGGAGCATCTCGCCAACAGCATTTTTGTCGCACGGGATGGGGAGGAGGCTTTGGATTTCTTGTTCTGCCGAGGGCCCCATGGGGAGCGTTCGTTCGAGCTGCCTCCGAAGATCGTTTTGCTCGATCTGAAGCTGCCAAAACTCGATGGGTTGCAAGTGCTCAAGGAGATTAAGAGCGATGCACGGACCAAGACCATACCGGTCGTGATGATGACTTCTTCGAAGGAAGAGCGGGACCGGTTCTTGAGTTACGACCTGGGCGTGAACAGCTATCTGCAGAAGCCGGTGGACTTCGACGAGTTCCGCAAAGTCGTGAAGCTGCTGGGAATGTACTGGCTGATGGTGAATCAGCCCCCGGTCAACCACGCAGCCGACAACCTCAAGAACGAGACGCCGCTTGCGGCCAAGCAGGGAAAATGAGCAGCGCCGGAACTAAGCTGGGGGCGCTGGACGCGCCCAAGGCCAAAGCGAAATTACGCGCCCTGCTGGTGGAAGATAACCAGCTCGACGCGCAGCTGGTGCTGCGAGCTTTGCGGCAGGATTTCGAGGTGAGCGCGCTGGTGGTGCAGGACGAAGCCGCGTTCAAGCTGGCGCTGCACACGCATAACCCGGAGATCGTGCTGGCGGATTACAACCTGCCCAACTGGAAGGGCATGGAAGCGTTGAATGTGCTGAAGCGGGAGGGGATGGATGTGCCGCTGATTTTGGTTTCGGGCGCGCTGGGGGACGTGACGGCGGTGGAGTGCATCAAGCGCGGGGCTACGGATTACGTGCTGAAAGATACGCTGGCGAGGCTGCCGGAGTCGATCCGGCGGGCTCTGCACGAAAGACGGGAGCGGCTGTTGCGGCGCCAGGCAGAAGAAGATTTGGCGCGGAAAGTAGATGAGCTGGCGCGCTCGAACGCCGACCTGGAGCAGTTCGCATATGTGGCATCGCACGACTTGCAGGAGCCGCTGCGCATGGTGACGGCCTACACCCAACTGCTGGGCGAAAGATATCGCGGCAAGCTGGACGAAAACGCGGACAAGTTCATCGGCTACGCCAGCGAAGGCGCGCTGCGGATGCAGGTGCTGATTCAGGATTTGCTGGCGTTCTCGCGGGTGGGAAGGAATGGCAGCGGTCTCGCGAAGGTCGATTGCAATGCCGTGATCGAAGAGGTCCGGCAGACTTTGACTTCGAGCATGCAAGAAAGCGGCGCGACCTTAACCCACGGCGACCTGCCCACGCTGTGGGGGGACCGCACGCAATTGACGCAGCTGTTCCAGAACCTGATCGGCAATGCCATCAAGTTTCGCGGGAAGGATGCCCCGGTGGTTTCGGTTCAGGCGGAGAAAAGCGGGCAGCATTGGCAGTTCGCGGTGAGCGATAACGGGATCGGCATCGCGGCCGAGCACATGGAGAACATTTTCGTGGTCTTTCAGCGCCTGCACGCCCGCACGGAATATCCCGGCAACGGCATCGGCCTGGCGATCTGCAAGAGGATCATCGAGCGCCAGGGAGGAAAGATCTGGGTGGAGTCGCAGCCGGAGCGTGGTTCCACCTTCAAATTCACCCTGCCTCTGGGCGACTCCGGCGAGCCTGCCGCGCAGGCGCGCGACGGGGAAAAACACGAGTCGAGCGAGCCCGCGCTCGGCGAGAAAGTAGGAGCCCCGGCATGAGCGTGGGTATAGGCATACATCCTGAATTGCTCATCGTGGACGACAATCCGGCCGATATCGTTCTAGCCCGCGAAGCTCTGTCGGGAAGCAAGTATAGCGTCCAGATCAGCAGCGTCGAAGATGGCGAAGAAGCGCTGGCCTTCTTGAACCACCGCGAACAATACCTGAACACGATGCGGCCCGGGCTGGTGCTGCTGGATTTGAATCTTCCCAAGAAAGACGGCAAGGCAGTGTTGGCCGCGATGAAGACCGATCCAGAGCTGCGCTGCATCCCGGTGATCGTGTTCAGCACATCGAAACTAGGGCGTGATATAGCTCGCAGTTATGAGCTGGGCGCCAATTGCTACGTCAGCAAGCCGGGAAATCTGATTGATTTTTTTTCCGCCATCAAATTGATCGAAGAATTCTGGTTCGGCCTGGTGATCGCGCCGCCCCGAGGAGAGTGAATGACGCCAAACATGAATGTGCTGGTGATTGAAGACAATCCGGGAGATATGGACCTGGTTCGCCTTCGCCTGATGGAAGCGCAGAAGGGGGTGAAAGTCCACTGCGTCAATCGCCTCTCCGACGGCCTCGCGTCCATGACCAGCGATCCTCCGGGCGTGGTGCTTCTCGATCTGAACCTGCCCGACAGCCACGGTTCGGAGACCTTTCGCCGGGTCATCGAGCACTCGCCCAACATTCCGGTGGTGGTGCTTTCCGGTATGGACGACGAAGAGCTGGCCACCAAGGCCGTGCACCAGGGCGTGCAGGATTACCTGATCAAGAACAGTCTTTCCGGCCGGCAATTGGAGCGGGCGATCCGCTACGCGGTGGAGCGCCAGGGATTGCTGCGGGCGCTCGAAATTACGCAGAAGAAGCAACTGGAGTTCAAGAACCAGTTTTTATCGCATGTATCGCACGAGCTGCGCACGCCCCTGACCTGCATTCACCAGTACGTGAGCATCCTGTTGGATGGATTGGCCGGCCCCATGTTGCCGGACCAGGCCGATCATCTGAAAACAGTTCTAAAGAGCGTGAATCAGCTGCACGCCATGATCCGCGACCTGCTCGAAGCCACCCGCGCCGAGAGCGGAAAGATGAACATCGAGCCGCGCTGCATTGCGCTGGGCGAAATCGTGCAGCAGACCGCGGCCATGATGCGGCCGACCGCCGACGAAAAAAAGATCGGCCTTGAAATCGGAGTCGACCAGAGATTGCCGCTGGTGCTCGCCGACCCCGATCGCGTGCTCGAGGTGCTCATCAACCTGGTGGATAATGCGATCAAATTCACGCCCGCCGAGGGCTCCATCATGCTGCAGGCCACCATGGTGGACGCCGACCCTGGCAACGTCTACATTTCGGTGAGCGATACCGGGCGCGGCATCGGTCCCGAGGCCAAAAATTTGATCTTTGAGCGCCTCTATCAGGATCCGGAATCGGTGGACAACAATCGCTCCGGCCTGGGACTCGGTTTATTTATCTGCCGCGAAATCGTCCGCCTGCATCAAGGGCGCATCTGGGTGGCCAGCGAACCCGGCCAGGGCACGACCTTCAGCTTTACCCTGCCGATTTATTCCTTGGCCAAGCTGCTCAAGCCAGTCGCCATCTACCAGGACCGGCTGCGCCCGGCATTCGTTCTGGTGCGGATTGAACTGACGCCGCTCTCCAGCCCGCAACGCGGCAACTGGAAGGAGACCTGGCAGCAGGCTCTCGATACCCTGCGGCGTTGCGTTTATCTCGACAAAGATCTGGTTCTGCCTCCGATCGGCGCATCGGGAGCCGCCGAGACTTTTTTTGTGTTGGCGGCCACCGACCTGGCGCAATCGAAGGTGATGACCACACGGATTTGCGAACAATTGGAGCGTGTGCCCGAGCTTAAAGCCAAATGCGGCCTCACCATCATGGCGGCTGCCATCGATTTGCCGGCGGCCGGGCCCGACGACTCCCTGGAGCATCAGGTTCAAGCTCTGGCCGACGCGGTGACCCATATGGTGATGAGCAACATGGAGCGAAAACAGTTGCACGCCGGCAAGGGCGGGCAACCCTCGAATTGACTTTCAACGCAATAAAACAAAGGAGAACAAACATGCCACAGACAAAAATTCTCGTAGTCGACGACGATCCCGATCTGGTGAAAGCTTTGCGTCTGCGCCTGCGAGCCAACAATTATGAAGTGAGCTATGCCTCCGATGGCTACTCGGCGATCGCTACGGCGCAGAAGGAGCGGCCCAACCTGATTATTCTGGATTTGGGGCTGCCGGTTGGAGATGGGTTCGTGGTGCTCGACCGGCTGCAGAAGATCGACGTGCTCTCCGGCATTCCGGTGATCGTGCTCAGCGCCCGCGACCCCCAGGCCAATGAGCAACGAGCTTTGCGGGCGGGGGCAACGGCCTTCTTCCAGAAGCCCGCCGACAATGAAGAACTGCTGAACGTGATTCGCACCAGCCTGGGGCCGGCGCAGGCCCAGCCCATGGCAGCCTGGCCGAGTTAGACCGGCGCTGGAGGGGCGAGCAGGTAGATTTTCCTCCACGAGGACACGAAAGCATCGAAGGCCCCTTTTCCCCGGGCTACCTTCGTCTGCATTCGTGTCCTTTTGTGTTT
>Ga0187851_10000025_pt1 | contig 131286 bp, 114 predicted proteins | sample June2016WEW_6_10_FD_132997 | JGI IMG/M metagenome (GOLD analysis project Ga0187851, IMG submission 132997) | Peatland microbial communities from SPRUCE experiment site at the Marcell Experimental Forest, Minnesota, USA - June2016WEW_6_10 | ecosystem: Environmental > Terrestrial > Soil >... | reverse complement strand
TCACAAAATTCAGGGGCACTCAGTCCCTTAGTCCCTAGTCCCTTAGTCCCTGCTCTTTCACTCTTCCGCCTTCCAAACGTAAGCGCCCGTCTGCGGCAAGCCGATATGCGCCAGCACTCGGTAAACAAACTGCCGCGCCATCTCCGTCGAATCGACAGGCTTCGAATAAAATGCCGGAATCACCGGGAAGATCACCGCTCCAGCCTCCGCGGCCAGCGTCATATTCCGCAGATGAATCCGATTGAACGGCGTCTCCCGCACGCAAAGAATCAGCGGCCGCCGCTCCTTGAGCGTAACGTCCGCAGCCCGCGCCACCAGTGAATTAGCCAACCCCAGCGCAATCGCCGCCAGCGTCCCCATCGAGCAAGGCAGCACGATCATTCCATTCGAAGGATGGCTCCCCGAGGCAATCGCCGCCCCAATATCCTCATCCGAGTGCTGCACCGTCTTCTTCGGCTTAGCCCCCAGCAGCTTTTCCACCAGATCGTTTCGCCCCGCAACCCCCAGCTCCTCAGCCAAAACCCGCAGCGAATTCTCCGAAGCCACAAAGTGAACCCGCGCAACCCGCTCATCCCCCTCCAGCGCGCGCAGCATCTCCCGGCCAAAGACCGCGCCGGACGCGCCGGTAAGAGCTACGGTGAGATTTGCGTATTCCATCTTTAGCTCCTGGATTCTAGCCACCAATAATCAACTGAACGGCTTTACTGAAAGGACTTTATCAAAATCTAGTACGTAGCCTCCCGCATTATCGAGGTGTGCATAAGGCTCAATCATGTTTGACGAGACCACCTCATAAAGCAATTCGTGCTCATCGTGTTCTTGGTCATGGGTGACGAATAGAATCTTTGCGATTAGTCGTTCGCCATCGATTGTTTGGATTTCGACTGCTTTGTCGATATTGTCCTTGAGGCACTGGATCTCAGATTCTGTCACTTAAGTTCTCCCATGGACATCCGCACCGAGTTTAATTCACCACCCAACTTTGCGCCGCGATGTAACACCGCGCCGTAGGCGCAATGTTTGTTAGCCCCGCGCTTCAGCGTGGGGTATAGTTCCCAATAAAATCGAATCGAGTCCCGTAGGGACGATGTTTGTTAGCCCCGCGCTTTAGCGTGGGGTACGTAGGGACGACGCCCACCCCATTACCCAAAAACATACCGCTCGTCATACTCGATTCCGCAATTACGGAGCAACGCAACAAACTCCTCCTCAAAATCGCGTTTCCGATGATGCTCCTCCTGGTCCTGAATGTATCTCTTTACGACCGAAACCTGCGAAGGGCTAACGCTGAACGCGCCGTATCCTTCCTGCCATGAAAATCCATGCCCCATCCACCGGGAAGAACTACCTTTGAGTTTCTGAACGGCTAGAGCAAGGGAGTAAGACGCCGGCAAAACAAAGAGCAAATGAATATGATTCGCCGTTCCGCCAGAGGCGACCAGCGAGAAGCCCTCGCCACTGGCAATGCCGACCAGATAGGCATGGAGTTTCGCTGTACGGGCCGCGGGAATGAGGGCGCAACGATCTTTCGTGCTGAAAACACAATGGACGAAATTGCTCGCATACGTATGCGCCATCTTACACCGTCCCTACGGGACTCTCATTCTACAACTGCGATCTCCACCCCACGCTGAAGCGCGGGGCTAACAAACATTGCGCCTACGGCGCGTTAACATACGCGCAGATTCAGAGCTCAACCTACTCCCCCAGCACCCTCTTAAAAATCGCGTCCACATTCCCCAACTGCCGCGTATAGTCAAACGTCCGCGCCAGCTTTTCCGGGCTCAGCAGCGCACTAATCGCCGCATCCTTTGCAACCTCATCCCGAAACACAAGCTCCTCTTTCCACGCCCGCATAGCATGCTCCTGCACCAGCCGGTAAGCATCCTCGCGCATCATTCCCGCCTCGGCCAAATCCAACAGCAACTGCCCACTGAAGATCAACCCGCCCGTAGACTCAAGATTCTTCTTCATCCGCTCCGGATAAACCAGCAACCGGCCGATCAAGTTCTCCGTCTTCGCCAGCAAATAATCCACCAGAATCGTCGAATCCGGAAAGATCACCCGCTCCACCGACGAATGCGAAATATCCCGCTCGTGCCACAGCGCAATATCTTCAAACGCCGCCTGCGCATTCCCCCGCAGCACCCTCGCCAGCCCGCTGATCTGCTCGCTGGTAATCGGGTTCTTCTTGTGCGGCATCGCCGACGAGCCTTTTTGCTTTTCCGAGAAATACTCCTGCGCCTCGCGCACCTCGGTCCTTTGCAAGTGCCGCACCTCAATCGCAATCTTGTCCAGCGTGCTGCCGATTATCGCCAGCGTAGAAATATAAGCCGCATGCCGGTCGCGCTGGATCACCTGCGTAGCCACCGGCGCCGGCTTCAATCCCAGCCGCTCGCAAATCCGCTCCTCGTGCTCCGGCTTCAAATGCCCAAACGTCCCCACCGCCCCCGAAAGCTTGCCGACGCGCATATCCTCAGCCGCCGCATCGAAGCGCGCCAAATTCCGCTGCATCTCCGCATACCAGTTCAGCAGCTTCAGCCCAAAGGTCGTAGGCTCGGCATGAATCCCATGCGTGCGCCCAATCGTCGGCGTGTGCTTGAACTCCACTGCCCGCCGCTTGAGCACCTCCATCAGCTCCACCAGCCCCGCACGAATCAGCGCAGAAGCCTGCTTCACCTGCAAAGCTTGCGCCGTATCCACAACGTCGTTCGAGGTCAGCCCATAATGCAGCCAGCGCGACTCGCCATCCAGGCCCTGGTTCTTCAGGGTCTCAGCAACAGCAGTCGTAAAGGCGATCACATCGTGCTTCACCTCCGCCTCAATCTCCTGAATCCTCGCCACGGTAAACCCGGCCTTGGTAGCGATGGCCTCCGCAGCATCCGCGGGAATCACCCCGTCCTCAGCCAGCACAGCGCTAGCCGCCGACTCCACCTGCAGCCAGCACCAGTACTTGCTCTCTTCCGTCCAAAGCCTGCCCATCGCCGGGCGTGTATAGCGTTCGATCATCGGGCAAACTCCCTCATCTAGGCCGCATGCCGCAGCCCGCTCCAACCTATTGATTGTACTGGGTAATAATACTAAGGCGATTGTACAGGGTAATGATATTAAGGCTCCCAGAGGGAGCCAATGAAAATAGCCCCGGGTCTCGGGGTCCCCAGCGGCAGGTCTTCGTCGCTGGGGCGAGGATGAAACCCGGGGAGAAGTTGGCCCCAAAATACCCTTCCGTCCTGTAAGGACGGTATGACTCATACCGATACGTTCCTCAGACCGATATCAATCCCGTGGACAAGCCCACCGCTCGATGCGGCTTGCATAATATATGCCCGTGGAAGCGCACAATCATCTCATAGCGTCTTCTCTTACCGGTGGGAAAAAACGAAGCGCCTGTAAGTCCTTTGTTCCTGGTAATTTGGAATCTAACCTACTTAGAACAAAGGAGTTACAGTAGAACCATCGCTCTATCCCCTTGAAAACAGGGAATTTCCCGCAAAGGTACCGGGGGGGGGATGTCCCCCCTCTCTCAGCCGCGAGGAATCCCCAAACGCTCACAAAGCTCATCCAGAAGCAGCCCGCGTCCCGGCTTATAAGGCTGGAACCACTCGCCGTCGATCACCAGTTGCGGAATGGCCCGTTTGCCCACCTGGCGCACCACTTCAGCCGCGGCGTCGGGATCGGTATCCACGTTGATCTCGGTGAACACAATGCCGTGAGACTCGAGAAATTTCCTCGCCGCCCGGCAATCCCCGCACCACGCAGCCGTATACATCTGGATAATCATGCAGGTATTTTACTGCGCGTCCGCTGGTACCATCAGTGGCGTGACCGCAGAAGAAATCAAGGCCCTGCTGCATCTCGAACCCCACCCCGCGGAAGGAGGCTTCTACCGCCGCACTTACGCCGCGGCCACCACGGTCAACCTGCCCCGAGGCTCGCGCCCCACAGGCACCGCGATCTACTACCTGCTTGAGCCGGGAACCTTCTCCGAGATACACGTCCTGGCATCCGACGAGATCTTCCACTTCTATCTGGGCGACCCGGTAGAGATGCTCCAGCTCCGCCCCGACGACAGCTCTGCCGTCTTAGCTCTTGGTCCAGATCTAACCGCCGGTCAGCAAGTCCAGCTAGTAGTCCCCGCCGGCATCTGGCAAGGCTCACGTCTCGTCGAAGGCGGCCAGGTGGCCCTGCTCGGCTGCACCGTAACGCCCGGCTTCGACTTCGCCGATTACCGCCGCGCAAGTTATGCCGAGTTAGCAGCGAAATGGCCAGCGCAAGCAGAACGCATAAGAGCGCTGACCCGCTAATCCATTCGCTATTGAAGGCTGCACAACTCATGTCAGCGCAAGCGCGCCGTAGGCGCAGAGTTTATTAGCCCCGCGCTTCAGCGTGGGGAAAAGGGGAAATCACAAATTCATTACGGAGTCCCGGAGGGACGGCGCGAAGACATTTGTTGTCCACGAATCAATAACCAGCTTCACCCGCGCGGCCAGAAATGCTCCTCCGAGCAATTACGCAACCGCTCGGCCGCGCCTTCCGGAGTAATATCCCTCTGCGGCATGCCGAGCATTTCAAAACCAACCATGAACTTCCTCACCGTAGCCGACCGCAAGAGCGGCGGATAAAAATGCGCGTGGAAATGCCACTCCGAGTGTGCCGTTCCGTCGGTAGGCGTTTGATGGAAGCCCATCGTATAAGGAAAACTGGTCTCGAATAAATTGTCATACCGCGTGGTCAGCCGTTTCAGAGCATCAGCCAGCCCATCCCGCTCATCGCTCGTGAACTCCGGCAGCGCCCCCACATGACGCCGAGAGAGCAGCAGCACCTCAAACGGCCAAACCGCCCACCACGGAACCAACGCCATGAAGTGCTCATTCTCAAAGACGATGCGTCCCTGATCTGCCGCGAAGGCCCGCTCGGCCTGAAGGTAGTCGCACAGCAGGCAACGATCCGTGCGGGCCATATGGTCAAGCTGCGCCTCGGTCTCGATGGCCGGCTCGTCCGGCACAAATCCGGTGGACCAGATCTGGCAGTGCGGATGAGGATTGCTGGCGCCCATCATGGCCCCGCGATTCTCAAAGATCTGCACGTACTCGATCGTGTCCATTCGCCAATCTCGATATACTCCGCCGTCCACGCATCCACCACCGCGCGAATCTCCTCGCGCGTCATGCGGGCCAGGGTCAGGCTGTGGTCGGGATGAAAGCAAAGCACCTTGCACAGCCCGCTCGCGGGTTCGACCTTGAGCAGCGGCGAATCCGGTGCCTCTACCAGCGCTGGCGAATCCGGCAGCAGCGCCGCGTAATCATTTACAAACGAAAAAATCCCCTCGTATGCCGGGTTTACGGCTCCACCCGCGCGCTGATTCCCAGGGCATAAGTAACACTTGGGATCGTAAGGAATCGCCTGAGGCGCAGCCTTCTGCCCCACTTCCCCCTGCCAGGGCCGATCGGTGCGATGCGGCGAAACCAGCACCCACGCCTGCCGCAGAGGATTCCACCGCCGGTGCACAAACTGCCAATTGCCTTCCATGCCAGCTCCCAAGGCTATTCTAATTTGGCAGTATTCGCCTGAATGTGCCGGCCCTCACTCCACCGGCGATTTGGTCCTGGGGTGAGGATCGTTCTAACATAGACGCTGCAACCCTAACTGGCAGCATACAAACCAAAGCCCGGCGCCAGGATTTGTTTACCATGCTTTCCGCAAACGAAATCACGAATCTGCACGACCAGCGGACCGTCGCCTGGCACCGGGAGCCGGCTGATCCAGCTGAAGCCGCACCTGCCACAATTCCCATCCCACAATCAATCCAGGAAACCACAGCCGACTGGCTCGACCTGGTCGCTCGCCAGCACCGCGCCAATTTCGAGCTCTGGCACATTGAAGACGAAGCCCGTGCTCCCGGCGCAACCGACGCGGAAATGGCCGAAGTAAAACGCCGCGTAGACTGCACCAACCAGCTCCGCAACGACCTGGCCGAGGAGATTGACCGCGTTCTGCTCGCCTCGCTCGAATCCCAGCGCCTACCCAACCCTGCCGCCCCCCTTAACTCGGAATCTCCGGGCATGATCATTGACCGGCTCTCGATCCTAGCGCTCAAGATCTACCACACCCGCGAAGAAGCCGAGCGCCCAGATGCACCTCCCGGCCACGCCGAACGCAACTGCGAACGCCTGGCAATCCTCGAACAACAGCGCGCCGATCTGGCTGGCTGCCTCGGCCAATTGTGGCGGGAGACGCTTCAGGGCGCCCGGCGCTTCAAAATTTACCAGCAACTGAAGATGTACAACGACCCATCGCTCAACCCCGCCATCTACCGCAAACTCCCCTGGCAAACTGACCGGTAAACCCTGCTTTTCTGACTGCCCATTGACTGCAACGAGGGTTCTGCGTATAAAGAGGGCCTAGCAGCGTTATTTAAAGGACGCAGGATTCAGACCGGCGGCAGAGCGGCTCAACCCGGCGTCCGGCAAGTGCGCTCCTGCAAAACCACTAAAGCTAGAGGTTCGACCGTTGCTATCACGTCGTAAAAAATCAGATCCTCCACCTGTCGTACCCAGCAGCCACTCCACAACGGGCACGGCGCCCTCTTTCCAGCATTACCAGTCCGCCGTGCAGCTCGTGCAGCAGGGCAAATACGAGAAGGCTCTGGCCGCCTTTGAAAAACTGCTGCTCACCGCGCCCGCCGAACTCGTGGAACGCTGCAAGATGTACATCAATACCTGCCAGCGCCAAATGGAGAAGAACAAGCTCGCCTTCCTTACCCCCGAAGAGCACTACGATTACGCCGTCTCCATGTTGAATACCGGCTACTACGAGGAAGCCCGCGAGCAGTTCAACTGCATCCTGGCCACTTACCCCAACTCCGACTATGCCTTCTACGGGCTCGCCCTGCTCGACTCCATCACCGGCCGCACCCAGGACTGCCTCGGCAATCTGGCCCGCGCCATCGAGTTGAACCCCAAAAACCGCCTTCAGGCCCGCGCCGACAACGACTTCCAGAGCATGGTCGACGATCCCCGCTTCACTGAGCTCCTCTATCCGGACATCCCTTAGCGCGATTTCTCATGAGTGCGTCATTCCATTTACTGAATTAAAAAGCAGATTGCCACGCTGAGCGAGTTCGAAGGGGAGCAACGTCTGAGGTTGCCCCAGGCCTCGTCCGCCGCGGCGGAGAGACCTGGGATTTTACCCGCGTAAAACGCGCGGATTTTCCTTCCCCGCCCCCTCTGCGTTGACGTAAAGTGAAGCTGCGCAAGCTTAATCTGCGCCGTCCATCAGGAGGATACATGCGCGAGACCCGAATTTCCGTCACCATAGCCTGTTGCCTGATCGCTGTAGCCGTACTCGCCTGGGCGCAGTCCACCAGAAAGCCCGGCCTGTGGGAGATGACCACCATCATGAACTGGCAACAGTCTCCCATGCCCCAGGGGATGCAGGCGCCTCCCGGCTCACCCTTTAGCGGCGCACCGCACACTACTCAGATTTGTCTTACCCAGGCCATGATCGACAAGTACGGCGCGCCCGTGCCGCAAAGTCACAACGGCGACTGCCAGATTGCAAATGTGGTGATGAAGGCCACCAGCATGACCGCCGACTGGATTTGCAATGGCAGAATGTCCGGCAAAGGATCGCTGGAATCATCGTGGGCCAACCCCGATCACGCCATCGGAAAAGTGCATTTTGTTGGAACCATGCAGGCAGGCTCCAATACCATGCCCATCGAGTACACGATCAATTCCTCGTCAGTCTACAAAGGCCCCGACTGCGGCAGCGTGCAGCCCCCGCCCATGCCCAAATAAGTGGCGCAGCTCCCGGCGCGCGGTTCCCTCGGGCGAGTAGTATTGAGTGCTGAATAACCAGGAGCACATAGTAAGTTTCGGGGCCGTTCCATTCGTGGGCCGGCCCCTCGCGGAGGATAGAAAATGACGGAACTGAGAGTCTTTAAATTACTGCATCCCAGGGCCAGATTGACCGGCGTTGTATACCTGCTCTACTTTCTTACGGCAATACTCGCCCAGTTGCTCACCGCCCACAAGTTCGCGGCCTACGGCAATGGAACCAATCTCATCGCTGTCGCATTCTATTGCTTTTTGACGCTGCTCTTTTATGGCTTGTTTAGGCCTGTAAACCGCATTCTCTCGTTCATCGCGGCGCTCTTTAGCCTGGCCGGCTGCGTCCTGACGATTCTGGACTTCACTCTTCCATCCCCTCCGAGCCTTAGTCCCCTGCTCTTCTTCGCTCCCTACTGCCTGCTGATCGGCTACCTGATCTACAGGTCTACCTTTCTCCCGCACATTCTGGGCTTGCTTATGGCGCTTGCCGGTGTGGGCTGGCTCGTCTTTCTCCTCCCCAACCTCCCAAACTTTGTATCGGTCACCCTCGAAACCATAGGCATCTGCGCGGAAGCATCCCTGATGCTCTGGCTCATCGCGAGAGGCGTAAACACCGAACGCTGGAAGCAGCAATCCGGCCTGGCTGAGGAATAGCGGAACAATCGCAATCCAAGCAATATCCCCCATCAACAGTGCAGGAGCTATGGCTGCTGTTGAAGCAACTATTTTCCTCTTTTACCTGCAAAAGATTGCAGGGGGTAGCAGTTCTGTGATCGAAAAAAGACGAAATACAGGACTTTTCGTTGATCTGATTTGGCCAGGAAATTGCACCGGAAGGTTCCAGTACGACAAAGCTGTATCCCTATGTAAGGGCTTCTCCCCAGTCTTGACGCAAACAGCTTCGAAACTCCCGGGAACTGTGCGCAGTCGAAGGTAGCCCCAAATAGGTAGCGTGAAGCCAATTCACGCCGGGCAGGGCGTGAGCATGCTCCCACCTCGCCGTGCAGGTCAGTACGAGCGGCTTGCGAACCGAAACGTAAGCAAACCGATATTCTTGGAGTTTGGCTATGTTCAAAACATTCGCTGTAGACACAAGGAAGCTAACCTGGATGGCGTTGGCGGCCTTGATGATCCTCATACCGGCCAGCGCGCTGAATGCGGAAACATTGGACTACACTTTTTCAGGAGTCGGGTCGGGTACGATTGTCGGAACTACAAACACCAGCTTCACCGGCGCGGCCTTCAGCGCCACTTACGTCGAGGATACCTCTTCAGTCGTTCCTTTGGGGACTGGGTATTACATTTTAGAAGGAATCAGCGGCACTTTCACTGAAGGTAGCTACTCCACAACCTTCACCAACGACTACCTCGAGGTAAACGGAAATCCAAACACCGGTTCAGGTGCTTACGAAACTGCTGTCTTATTCAACGGCGACTTCGGAAGCGCCCTCGTAATCGGTGAAGACCCTGTGCTGCTTGGCTACGCTTTGGCAAGCGCGATCAATACCGGACCTCAAACCTCCAATATTGCGGCGTACCAGGATGCGCTCGGTTTCACCACGACAACGGGAGATACGGTGGAATTCACGAGCGTAAGTTCGCTGGACTTTACCGTAACGAATCCGAATGCCACGCCGGAGCCGTCCACGTTCCTTCTGCTCTTCACAGGACTCGGCGCAGGAGCACTACTGATGTTCCGCCGGGTTACAGCCTAGCTGCGCATCTGCTGCCTTCGCGTAATCCTTCGCTTCTTTCTTCATGTCGCGCCTGGCTGAGATCAACCTCACCAGGCGCTATTTTCTATCTCGAGAAGTCGGATTCCCTACCCCTCCACAGTCCGCTTCAACTGTCCGCAAGCCGCAAAAATATCCCGCCCCCGCGGCCGCCGCAGATAGGTCGGAATCCCCTCACCGGCCAGCGCACTCCGAAAAGCCTCCACAGCTTCCGGATTCGGCATTGTGAACTCAATCCCCGGCCCCGGATTCCATGCAATCAGATTCACCTTCACAGGCAAATCCGTCCGCCGCGCCAGCCGCGCCACCTCATGCGCATGCTCCAGCCGATCGGTAACCCCGCCCAGCAGCACATATTCAAACGTGATCCGTTCGCGAGGCCGCAACTGAACCCTCCGCACCGCATCCACCACCGCCTCAATCGGCCACTTTTTATTAACCGGCATAATTTCGCTTCGAATTCGGTCGTTCGGCGCATTCAGGCTGATAGCCAGCTTGGGCCGCACCTCAGCCGGCTCGGCAGCAAACCGCTCAATGCCCGGCACAATTCCAGAAGTCGAAACCGTCATCCGTCGCGGGCTCAGGCCGACCTCCTCCACCAGCAGCCGCACCGCCCCCATGAAATTGTCGTAGTTCAGAAACGGCTCGCCCATCCCCATAAACACCAGGTTCACGCGATCCCGCCCTACCTCCACGCCCTGCCTCTCGAAGACCGCAACCACCTGTCCGGCAATCTCGCCCGCCGTTAAGTTCCGTTGCAATCCGAGTTTAGCCGTCAGACAGAACTGGCAATTGACGGCGCAACCCACTTGGCTGGAGATGCAAATCGTAGCCCGTCCCCAGCGCTTTCCTTCACCGTCCCGTTCCCCATTCGTCTCAAACGATTCGGTCCCGTCGCCGGTTTCGCCCCCATCCCCCTCCGGCATCCAGACGGTCTCCACGGTTTGACCGTCCCCGCCCGAGCACTCAACCAGGTACCGCTCTGTCCCATCCACCGATTGAAAGACCTGCGCGATCCGTGGCCGGCCCACCTCCCAGCCCTCGTCAGCCATCCGCTGCCGCAGAGGCTTGGGCAGCGTAGTAATCGCCTCTAATCCGGCGACCCGTTGGCGATAGAGCGCCTCGGCCAATTGCCTGCCGCGCCAGGCTGGCTCGCCCGCCTCCGCCATCCACGCCGCCAGTGCCTTCAAATCCAGTCCGAAGAGCGGCCTCCGGCTCTCGACAGCCGACTGTGCGGCATCCAACTGAACGAGTTGTTTAGATTTTCCGGTCACGGCTTGGCTCAGAATAGAGTATTTCCCATTCTCGTGCAGGCCCTACCCCGCCAGATGCTCCCCGATCAGCCGATCCACCAGCGCCATCAAGTGCTCCCCCGTCCGCGGAAGAACAAAAGCCGCAGCCGCCTCATCCCAATCCAGCTTGAAACTGGTTGAAAGTGCGGAAATCCAGATCTGCCTCACCGGGGTATTCGGCGTGATCACAAACTTGCCCGCTGGCTCCTCGAACAGCACATTCAGCACGCCGCCCTGTTCTTCCACCTCGAAACCAGCTCCCTCTTCCTCTTCGCGCTTGATCAAGTGCTGCATCAGAGAATTTAGAGCAATTTCGACCAGACTGCGGAACTTCATTTCATCTAACATGGCCCCAGTTTAACAACCTCGGCGCCGATCCTCCGCCCCGAGAAATTCAGGTTTGAACCGATCTTGCCGAAACACGTGCGGTTATCTTCGGTATTTAGCTGAATTTGTTTGCCTTTTAACTGTGCAATTGCGCAACATTCACCGGTGCGCTGCGATACTACGCACGAACCTTCGCCTCGGGAGGGAAACAGAATGCGTGTGCTGACCGGGTTCGTGGGAATTCTGGCTCTGGCGCAATCAGGCTTTTGCGCTCAACCCCAACAGCCCATCCCTGCAGGCCAACTGGTCCGCGAGGTTGTCTTCAACGAGCTCAACGACCACCAGGGTCACGGTTACTGGCGATACTGGGTCGAGCATCACACCCCCAAAGAGACCCGCATTGATGAGCAGGTTGAAACCGCCCAAGGCCCCGTCACCCGCCTCACTCTGAGCAACGGCCTTCCGCCCAGCCCGCAAGCCGAAGCCGAGGATCTGGCGCGCCTACAGCGCCTTCTCAATTCTCCGGACGAACAGGCAAAACATCTCCACGAGTATGAAGAAAACGAAAATCGCATCGGCCGAATCCTTGCTCTGCTGCCCGACGCCTTCCTCTATGACTACGACGGCGAAGAGAATGGCTGCCACCGTCTCCGCTTCCGCCCCAATCCCGACTATCCTCCCCACTCCATTGAAGCCCGTGTCTTCCACTCCATGAGCGGCACCCTCTGGATCGATGCCCGCTATAAACATCTCTCCCGCCTTGAAGGCCGGATCCAGGAAAATCTTGACTTCGGCTACGGAATTCTTGGCCGCCTCTATAAAGGCGGATGGTTCCAGCTTGAGCGAACTCAGGTCAGCCCCAGCGATTGGAAGACTGTTCGCCTGGAGGTTCACATGTCCGGCCGCGCCCTTCTGGTCAAATCTTTTGCCCGCAATACAAGCGAAGCACGCGGCGGTTTTGCCCCTGTGCCCCCCGGAATGAATCTTGCTCAGGGCATGGCCTTGCTGCAGCAAATCGAAGCCCGCAATCAACCCCAGCCCCTATCCCCCCGCGCCCTGGCCGCCTCGACGGCCTTCGCCCCACGCCGGTAGAGAAAACCCACTCGTTCGCCGCATCAAACCGGAGCATGCATGTTTGACGGCAATCGCCGCCCCGAAGGTGTCTCGAAATAGGACAAAAACTACAGTAGAAATTAAAGCTTTTCAGCTTCAGGCCGATAAGTGTGTCTATGGCAAGTCCTCGAGGCGGGAGCAGCAATCATGGGCATTTCACCAATCACCAACCTGACCCAGCTACCGCAGTCCCTCTCGATCGGCTCGGAACTTGAGCCGCCTCCCATGGAGCGCGTGGAGAACTCAGCAAGAACCGGCGACGAAACCTATTCCCCGAGCAACGGCAAATCCTCCCGAGGATCCGAAGACAACGGTGCGGAAGACGAATTCGACGACCTGCCCGACGAGGGGGAACCAGATTCCTCCGCCCAGCCCGCGGCACCATCCAGCCAGATTAGCTTCTTCGCCTAAGGCAGCGGCTCCGGCATCAGCCTGCTAGGAGATTCGTACCTCGATCCATTCGAGCGGCATACCTGCCAGGTTGCGTTGGCGCACGGTGATTTTCAGTTGGCCATTTTCAATCGGCACCTGGTCTTTGGTGACTATTTCTCCGAAGTAGTGAGAGATAACCTCCGCCTTCGTTCCAGCGCGGCGACGAAGTACGATCTCCCCGTCCGCATAAGGAACGACCGCGAGAGTGCTGCTGGAGCTAATGTCGTCACCAGTCTTTGATGCAACCAATAGAGGCGCGCTCGCCTGTACCGCACCCTTTACTCGCTTGTCGTCGGTCTGGCGCGCCAAGGGCCACGAATCGCCTGGCACCGGCGGTCGAAACGCCAACAGAACCAGTCGCCCCGCTTCGATTCGAGCCCATGACCGTGTGTGTGCGCCCAGCGTCGGGCCTTCAGGGGCATAATCGAAAGGCAATATCTCAAAACTAACTGTAGGTCGCAATACGTGGGTCAGCCCGTTGTATCTTCCGGCTAGCTCCGGAGTGCACCCTTCGCCTTGTTCATCTGCCTTGAAGTCATTCATCGAGCCCAGCGTTCCCAGGACTGCCGAATCAAACCAGATATTCGGCATGCACGCCCAGTCATATCCTGAGGAACCATAGGTGGGAACACCCAACTGGCCCAGAAGGCTGCTGAAGAAGAATCGACGGTTGGCTTCCACGTCGTATTCTCCTGCATTTTCAAATAAATCGTCTGGACTATAGAGGTCGAAGTAATCGAGGAAGAGCGGCGATAAGTTGTAATACATCACTACCAGGTCAGGATTCTCTTTGCGCATGGCATTGATGACCACGTCGAGCCCCTTCCACATCAACCGCTCTCCGGTCCACTTTTTATCGCGGGGCGCTGCGCTCCCAACCGCCGGCATTTCGTAGCCAAAGTCGAACTTGAGCAGATCGATCTTGTATCTGCGCATAAACTTCCGAGCTACGTCTTCCAGGACCTTTGCAACTTCAGGCTGGGTAAAGTCAATGATGTAATACGACGGGTCGTCAGACCAGTTGACGATGAACGGTTCTCCATCTGGCCTCTTAAGCATGTGCTCTGTGGTCAGGCCCAGGTCAGCTGGGCGCTCGCAACGCATCAGCGCCGCCCAGAAGCCAATCCGGTAGCCGTCAGAGCGCAGCCGATCGAGAAACTCCTCAAAGTGAGGCAGCCGTTCGGTAGAGTGCTCCAGCTTGCCATAACTTCCTTCCCACTTATCGTCGATTGAAAAAATCCCTGCCTTCATCCCTGAGGCTTTGAGTTCCTCGTATATCCCGGTGAGATATGCTTCGTCCATGCGTCCGCTGCCTTTCTTCCGGTCTACCTGCGATCCCCAGGTGCAGAATTGCGGCGTCAGCATGGTGGCTATCTTTTTCACGGAAGGTTGAGACTTGTGAATCACCCCCGCGTGAAGCAGCCCCTGGTAGTAACCGGCGATCGCATTGTAGTAATCGTCCGCAATCGACCAGTAGAGCGCGGCGCCCAGCGGGATGGGGCCCGGCCCACGCATATGCTTCCACAGATCGCTGCGATAGTCGATGCACAGGCTGCTCTTGCCGGAATCGAGCTGAAGAATCAGATCGCCCCCAGGCAAATCGGCCAAGCCGCAAGTAAAGGCGGACGATCTGCCCTCCGTAAACGAGTTCCGCAGCCCGCTTGCATCGTCGATGCTGAAGCCACAGAAGTAGTGCACCGGCAGACCCCACTGCTGAGAAGGCCCAGGCGCAAGACTGCCACGGCCCAGCCAGACGCTTTCGTTAAGTGAAACGTAATCCCTCAAAATGGGGCTGATCGCATCTGACTCGCTGATGCCGGGAACCACGAGATAATTTGCGTGAAGCGATGGGACGGGCTTGGCGTCCTTTACATCGGCGAAATAATGCAGGCTCACCACATCCTGTTTTGGGGGCGCGTCGTAAACGATGGGCTCGGTCCAAATGCCGTGCTCGTCGAAGCGCCAGGTTACAGACAGCCGGCCGCACCCATTCACACCTTCGTAGTCGACCGTCACGCGCCCATTCTCAGAACGCGGAGCAGTGGGCATCCCAGGCGTGCATTGCCTGAGCGTAGGCTCACCTGCCGGAGCCACGACAACTGCCGGCTGCATCGTTCCGCTAACGATAAGCCGATTCCTGGAGTCACGAAGCTTGAATGTATCTTTGCCCTGCAAATATTCCCAGGTATAGTTCGAGCCGGTAACACGGAGCTGACCGTCCTTGTTGGAGATTGAGGGCGTATCAGTGAGGCCGAAAATCCTGTTCGATGCGACGCCGAGAGCGGCGCCAGACGAGAGCTGCACAAAAGCTCGCCGGTTAATGCTGAGCATGGTTCTCCTTCAACAAAGACTGCCAGAACGCAGGCACCCAAAGACTCCCGGCCGCTATCCGCGGGAGATGTTCGATCACAATAACGTGCATTCTATCGGACTCACCGGATCAATGAGTTGGTGGATTTGCGGCAGAGGAATCCTCATCAAACTGATTTCAAATAATTTACGAGATATTAAAGGTGATTTAACTGTCCTCCCCTTGCGCGAAACCTCGTCGTTGTAGTAATTTACTAACCAGTTAGTTAAATATGAACGCAACGCCGCCAACCCGCACCCAAACCGAACGAGCCGATCAGACCCGTGCGCGCATCCTCGCCGCCGCCATCCTCCAATTCAGTGAAAACGGCCTGGCCGGGGCGCGCACCGAGCAAATCGCCGAAGCCGCAGGAGTCAACAAGGCTCTCCTTTACTATTACTTCCGCAGCAAGGAGGACCTCTACTCCTCGGCCATGGAGACCATAGCCGAAGGTGTGCACGCCTCCAGCATGGCTGTGCTTGATATTGAAGCTTCAGCTGGAGAGCGGTTCTTGCGCCTGGTCCTCAACCACTTCGATCGCATCCATTCCAATTTCGTCTTTCAGTCTCTGATGCAGCATGAGATGATCCGTCTGCATCGAGGTGAAGTGCACACGCTGGGTCCGCTCGTTGAAAAGCTCTTTCGCCCGCTGTGGATCAGGATGCAGTCCGTAGTCGAGGAGGGAATCACTGCTGGCGAACTGATCCCTGCCGAAGAGACGCAGATCATCTACGCGGGACTGGGGGCCAACGTCTTCTACTTCCTCTCCGCGCCCATGATGCGTCTAGCGCGAAACGTCGACCTCCTGGAGCCGGCCGCTATCGGCTTTCGTCGCAAGGCGGCCATCGAATACCTGGGCCAGGCCATCTTCATTGACCGCGAGCACGGATCACGCGTCGCCGCCACGGTTCTGGCCACCACGCCCATGCCGCAACCGAAAGAATTCAAAACAATCAAAATCGAGAACCGCGAGAACAACGCTGCCACAACCCCGGCAGTTGATGAGAGGCAGCAATGAACGCACGCAATCGGGTTTTTCTCATCCTCGGCCTGCTCACCGTCGGATCGCTAATCTGGTACTTTGCTACCGTCCGCCCCACCGGCGATCTGCAACTGATCGGTACCGTCGATGCCAACGAAGTGCTGGTCAGCGCCAAGATTCCAGGACGCATCCAGACTCTGACCGTCGATGAAGGCACAGATGTCAAGGCCGGCCAGCTCATTGCCGTCATCGAGAGTAACGATCTGCAGGCTGCGCGTAAAGCCGCCGATGCCACGGCCGCAGGTCAGCAGTTCAAGCTTGGCGAGACTGTCGCAACTGAATCGCAGATGCGTGGCGAAACCGGCAGCGCCGCCGTCAACGCCGAGGAGATGCTAAAGTCCGCGCAGGCTTCGCTGGCCCAGGCCCAGGCCAACTACGAGCACCAGCAAGCCGATACCAGCCGCATCGTCGCCCTGGCCAAAGACGGCATCATGAGTGCCCAGGCCAAAGACGATGCCGCCACCAGCCTGCAAGCATCAAAAGCCGCAGTCGACGCCGCCCGCGATAACGTCTCGGCCGCTCAAGCCTCTCTCCGCCAAGCCCGCGCACACGAACTGCTCACAACAGTGGCCGCACGCACCGTGAACGAAACTCGCGATGAAGCAGAGAACGCCCGTGCACTGGCCGAGCAGGCGAAAGTGCAGTTGGGTTACTCGCAGGTCTTTGCGCCGGTCACCGGCAAGGTCAACGTTCGCGCCGCGCGACAGGGCGAAGTCATTGCTGCTGGAGCCACCATTGTCACCATCATGGACCTGACCCAGACCTGGGTCTACGTTCCGCTGCCTGAAACACAGTCCGACGCAGTTCAACTCGGCGACTCGCTACGCGTCGTCATGCCCAGCGGCGCAACGATCACCGGCAAGGTCATCAACAAATCTGCACAAGCCGACTTCGCCACGCAGCGCGACGTCAGCTCTCGCAAGCGCGATATCAAAACCATCCAGTTGAAACTGCTCATCGACAATCCTGATGAGCGCTACGTCCCCGGCATGACTGCCGAAGTCTACATTCCAAAAACCAAGCTGGTGAAACAGTGACCACCTCTTCCACGGCTCTCGACCAAAAAGCAAAAGCGCCCACGGCGCTCGCCATTGAGGTCGAACACATCGTCAAGCGTTATGGCGATTTTGAGGCGGTCAAGGACGTGAGCTTCTCCGTGGCCGACGGCGAAATCTTCGGTCTCCTCGGTCCTAATGGCGCTGGCAAAAGCACTCTCATCCGCATGATGACCACTCTCATCCCCGTCACCTCTGGACGCGCCATTGTCGAAGGTCACGACGTGGCCAAAGAGCCCGACGCCGTCCGCCGCAGAATCGGTGTCATTCCCCAGGCCCTCACCAGCGATCCGGATCTCACCGTCGAAGAAAATTTGAGCATCTACGCCAAGCTTTACAGCGTCCCTCGAGCCGAGCGGCAAAGAAATATTGCCGACGTCCTCGAAGCGGTTGACCTGACCAAGTGGCGCAGCGCGCAGGTAAAAACACTCTCAGGAGGAATGCGCCGCCGCGTCGAAATCGCCCGCGGCCTGGTCCACAATCCGCACATCTTCTTCCTTGATGAGCCGACCACCGGGCTCGATCCCGTCTCCCGCATCGCCGTCTGGGAGATGCTGAACAATCTACGCGCCACCCGCAATCTAACCATCCTGCTGACCACGCACTATATGGAAGAAGCCGACAAACTCTGTGACCGCCTTGCCATCGTCGATCACGGCAGGCTCGTCGCTCTCGGCACGCCACTCGAACTCAAGCATAATGTCCCCGGCGCAAACGTCGTCGAGGTCCACTTTGATCGAGAAACCGCGGAGTGGCAGTCCCGGCTTGAAAAACTCGACGGCGTGACCAGCGTTCAGGCTGAGTCCGCCGGCTTCTATCGCGTACTCACTTCTTCGGGTTCGAAAACCACCATGCAGTTAGTAGAGTTAGCTGCTTCCCTGGGTGAGACACTAACTTCCCTTAGCGTCCAGAACACCACGCTCGACGATGTGTTCGTCCACTACACAGGCCGCCAACTCCGCGACGAGCAGGTTAAACCTCCCGTGTTCTCCATGCCGCCCCGGCCCGGAGTTCAGCCATGAACAGAATGTTCGCCATCATCGAGCGAGAGATGCGCAAATTTTTCCGCTCGCCCACTCTCATGATCATGTCTCTGCTGATGCCGTTGCTCCAGTTGCTCATCATGGGCAATGCATTCGGCGGAAAAATCGTCGGCGCGCACGTCGCCGTCGTCGATTACGATCACGGTCCCCAGGCGGTCAAACTCCGTGAAGCCTTTCGCTCTATCGCCGTGAACATCAAGACCTTCACCACCGTCGACTACGACTCTGAGGTGCAGGCCCGCGAAGACGTGCGCACGGGAAAAATCGACGCCGCCGTCATCATTCCCGAGCAATACTCGCGCAGAGTCTATTCGCAGGATGCGCCCGTAGTCGGCCTGGTTGTAGATACCACTGACCCGTTCACCTCCAGCAGCATTGAAGCCGAAATGCAGTTGGTGGTCAACGCCCTCACCGCCCCCATCATCCAGCCCCGCCTCGCCAGCCAGATCGCCCTTGAAATCGTCGAGCTCTATCCCTATGTCAACTATTTGAAATTCCTGCTGCCCGCGTGCATCGCCATGGCCATGTATATCTCGGTTATGATCGGCGGCGGAATGTTATACATTGACGACAAAGCCCGCGGTGTTCATGAAGGCTATCTTGTTACTCCCATTACCAAGCTGGAGTTAGTCTTCGGAATGAACATAGCCGGAGCGTTCAAAGCCACTCTCAGCGGGATCGTGCTTACCGTGGTAGGCTCGCTGATGGCCGGTCTCGGCATCATCTTCCATCCCGTCATCGATCTGGAACTTCTCTGCATGATCCTCGTCACTTCCATCGCCTTCAACGGCATGATGTTTCTCCTCATGGTCCGCGTCGACGATCCGCTCGTTCCTCGCGCCATGTTCGGCGTTCTCAACGTACTGCTCTTTTACCCCTCCGGCGCCATGTACCCCATTGACGCATTCCCTCCCTGGCTTCGCGCCATCGCTGTTGTCGACCCCTTCACTTACGCCATTCACGGGTTCAAAGCCGTCTTGCTCAAAGACGGCGGCTTCGTAGCCATTCAGTACGATCTTCTTTTCCTCTTTGTCTTCGGCATCGGCACACTGCTCATCGCCACACCTTTGTTTAAGCGCACGCTTTGATGTTGCCCTGCGGCATTCCCGGTTAGAATGTTTGAGGCAGCCAATCATGGCAAAAAGATCGCGTCAGCGCAAAATCCAGGGCAAACGTCCGCCGCAGGCGCAGGCGGAGCAGGCAGTTCCCACTGCTCCCATCAATCAAAAGCCGTGGCAAATTGCCGTTGTCTGTGCAGTTCTTGTGTTGGTAACAGTCTTTATCTACCGCGGCGCCAGAACCAGCGAATTTCTTACCTACGACGATCTCGGCTATGTGCAGGATAACCAGCGTGTGCACCAGGGACTGAACGAAAAGAGCATCGAGTGGGCGTTCACGTCTTTTGATGTCTCGAACTGGCACCCGCTCACCTGGATCAGCCATATGGTGGACTGGCAGCTTTATGGTGCCAATCCCTCCGGCCACCACATGACCAACGTCTATCTGCACTCTGCCAGTGCAGTTCTTCTTTTTCTTTTGCTTTTGTATATGACCGGTTATTTCTGGCGAGCCGCATTTGTCGCATTCCTCTTCGCACTGCACCCGGCGCACGTGGAATCCGTTGCCTGGGTCTCTGAGCGCAAGGATGTTCTGTGCACATTTTTCTGGTTCGCGACCATTCTTGCCTATGCGTGGTATGCGCGCAAACCATCATCAAAACGTTATCTATGGGTACTTCTGGGCTGCGCCTGCGCACTCATGTCAAAGCCGATGGCGGTCACGCTTCCATTCACCCTGCTGTTGCTCGACTATTGGCCGTTGCGTAGAATCTCGTTCGCGCAGGAAGCGCCCCAGCGTTGGACCGCCTCACTCTTCAAGTTGACGCTGGAAAAACTTCCTCTCTTCATTCTGGCTGCAATCTCCAGCGTCCTCACCTTTATTGCGCAACGAGCCGGTGGCGCAATGGCAGCACTTGAAGCCGTTCCCTTATGGGAGAGGATATCGAACGCGGTCATCAGTTACTGCCGATATGTTCGCATCATGTTTTGGCCTGACCCGCTGACAGCCTATTACTTCCACGAGAAAAATAACATCAATGTACCGGCGGCCGTCTTATCGACTATCGCAATCGTCTTAGCTACTGCCGTCTGCTGGCATTTCCGCAAGGAAAAACCGTATTGTCTCTTCGGCTGGCTCTGGTTTCTCGGTACCTTGGCGCCGGTCATCGGCATTGTGCAAGTGGGAGATCAGGCACTGGCCGAGCGTTATACATATGTTCCCTATATCGGACTATTTATTATCCTGGTCTGGCTTGCCGCCGATACCGTCGCCAAACTTACTAAGCTGAAGGTCCCGGCCCTGGTGCTTGCGTTTGCAATCATTGTGGCTTTCGCCGTAAAGACCGATGCCCAGGTAAAGGTGTGGAAGAATTCCGAGACTCTATTCAAGCACGTGATCGCAGTTGACCCGCGCGGCGGCCTTCCCTATCTAGGCCTGGGCATGGCCTACGGCAGAGAGGGAAGAAATGCCGAAGCGAACGAAAACTTCGACCGCGCATTGGACTATAACCTCTCCGGTCCTCTAGCTCTTTCTTATTCCGCCTATTACCTGATGCAGACTCATGAGCAGCGCTATCTTCCTCTCGCCGGGCAACGCCTTGAAAAAGCGTTGAGCGTCTATCCCGACTATTACTATGCCCTCACCTATATGGCGCAATGGTGCGCCATGATGGGCAGGCCGAAAGATGAGGAGACCTATAGCAGAAGAGTGCTGGCCGAGCATCCCGATTCAGTGGAAGCACGTCTCTATCTCGCCGACGCTCTCCAAGCGCAGGGACAATTCGACGAGGCTATTCAGGAGAACCGTCGTGTGCTTGCCATTGAGCCGAACAGTTACGAAGCGCATAACAACTTAGGCACTGTTTTTGGCAAGCAGGGACGAACGGCGGAAGCGCTCAAGGAACTGCGGCTGTCTTTATCCATCAAGCCCGATCAAGCGACGGCGCACTCCCAAATGGGAAGAATACTAACTCAAGCCCATCGTCTCCCCGAGGCGATAGAGGAGTTTATCAAGGCGCTCAAATACGACCTTGCCAAGGCAGATGCGCATAACGATCTCGGCGTGGCGTATTTTCAACTAGGCGACTATGAAAAATCAGCCGAGCAATTCAGTGAAGCGGTAAAAATTGATCCCGCCTCAGTCTACGCACAACAAAATCTCGCCATGGCTCAAGCCCAGCTCAATAACAAAAGGGTTCACAACGCTGAAAAGTGAATATTGAAAACTGGATAAGCAATTTCCGCAAACACGCGCCGGGGGCGCAGAGTTAGTTAGCCCCGCGCTTCGCCGTGGGAGAAATGGATTTCACAAGTCGTTGCGAAGTCCCGTAGGAACGGCGCAAGGACATTGTTTTTGCAGGAACCAGTAGTCTGTTCGATATTCCCGGCAATCAGTTACTCACTCAAACCCGCTACGAAGCTATAACTCGATTCGGGTCTGACCAGTACATTTCTATCTCCTCCAGCGTCTTGTTTTTGGTCTCCGGCACAAAGCGCCAGGTAAAGATCCCTTGCCCCAGCGCCATCACCGCCAGAAATCCGAAGGTAGGCGCCTTGCCGATAGCAGCGAATGCATGCGGAAAGAGCAATACGACCAAGGCATTGGCCACCCACTGGGTCAGCACCGGCACGCTCATGGCCATTCCGCGCACATCGTTGGGAAATATCTCCGGCACCAGGGTCCAGAACACAGGCCCGATGCATGCCGAGAAAAATGCCAGGTAAGTCAAGATCAGCCCCAATACGATGACTCCATGAAAATGCCCGGTCAATACGGTAGCCACCAGCGCAAGAAGTGAAAGCCCCATCCCCATCGACCCGGTTATATAAAGCGGCTTGCGCCCAAACTTGTCGATAACCCAGAAGGAGACGAGGGTGAAGAGCAAGTTATTCACTCCAACAATCAATGTTGAAGCCAGGGCGCCATTCACATTCCAGCCGGCCGACTGAAAGATAAGCGGAGCATAATCGATCACGGTATTGATTCCCGAAACATGAATAAATATTGCAAGACAAATGCTGATCGCCAGCGCGCTGCGCACTCCCGGCCGCAGCAATCCGCGCCAGTTCTGCGTTTCCTTGTGCATCGTCGCCTTGATCTCATCCATCTGGAACTCAGCGCTCTTCGCGCCACTGATCCGCTCAAGCAACGCGAACGCCTCCTGCATTTTCCCCTTCAGCGCCAGGTAGCGCGGCGACTCTGGAGCCAGCGCCACGCAAAGCAAAAACAACGCTGACGGCGCCACTCCGCTCAAGAACATCCATCGCCAGTTATTCACGCCCGTATCGCGGAGCAGGAAATTGATGCCATAGGATACGATGATGCCGACCACGATCGACATCTGATAAAGGGTTCCCATGCGTCCCCGCATGGTAGGCGGCGAAACCTCCGACACGTACATCGGCGACAGCAGTGAAACTCCGCCCACGGCCAGCCCACCCAGAAACCGCGCCAGAATAAAGCTGAAAAAACCTCCCGATCCGGCCGTCGCAATCGAAGTAGCCGCAAACAGCAGCGCCACCATCATCAGTGGCTTCTTGCGCCCAAAGCGATTGGTATACTTCCCCGCAATAAACGCTCCCAGCACGCAGCCGAAGAGCAGCGAACTGAATGCCCAACCCAGCCCGAAGTCGCTCAAAGAAAATGCGCGAATAAGAAATGGACCCGCGCCGGTAATGATGGCGATGTCAAACCCGAACAGCAGCCCTCCCAGCGCAGCTGTACAGCCCAAAAATATTACATAGCGCAAGTTCACGCCTTCAGTCACCTGGCCCACTCCTTTAGCCCGTAATTATTTGGCCTTTTAGCTACGCGCCAGTATACCTTGGCCGCCTCTGCCCGGGCTCTGCCATCGGCGCCCTCAAATCCACCGCTGGAATTCTTGTTCTAAACCCTTCCGTTCGCGTTATACAATTTGCCATCCGGGACCAGTAACTCAAACCCCGGCAAAGAGAGAGGTCAACGAATGATCGGAAAACAGATCGGAGAAGTAAGAGGCAAGAGGCTCGTCCGTCGTGTACTTTCCACTGATCCCCCCACCGTGGAAGTCTCTTTTGAAGATAGCGGTCAAATGCTCGGTATCCCCACCACCGGACTAGGCACCTACACATCGGTCATCCGCCCTGACGGCTCCATCTTCGGCCAGGGTCAGGGCATCACCATGACGGCCGATGGCGAAGGCCTCAGTTGGACGGGATCCGGCCTTGGCAAATTTGGCAAGGACGGCGCCATCAGCTACCGCGGCATGCTGTTCTTCCAAACCACATCAAAGAAACTTGCCAAGCTCAACAACGCCTGCGGCGCATTCGAATATGAAGTCGATGCCAAAGGCGGCACAGTCTCCAAAGTCTGGGAGTGGAAATAGGGTCCTCTATCGGTGCGGCTGGTCGCCGAAACATTGCGGCCAGCCACCCCCCGCGTCAGGTACAATTTCGAAATGCCACTGAGCGCGACCATCGAAAATTTGCCCGAAGCCACCGCGATCGTCACCTTGCAGGGGCCCATGACTCTGGGCAGCTCACTCAAGCTCATCGACTCCCAAATAAATGCCGCCATCGCCGACGGCATAACCCACATGGTCATCGACCTGACTGCCGTCGACTATGTGGACAGTGCCGGCCTGGGCATGTTGATGTACACCTACGGCACGCTCAACGGGAAGAACGGCTCGCTCCGCCTCTGCGGAGTGGCCAAGCGCGTAATGTCGTTGCTCCAGCTAACCAAGACCGATGCCGTCCTAACCATCGACCGAACCCGCTCCGAGAGCCTCACCGCGCTACAAAAATAAACCCACGCAGCGCCACCCCATTCCTCCTCGATCAAATCAACTCTCGCGGCAAGAGTGAGCAGTATGACACAGACTTGGAGATGCCTCCGTGGAAGCATCTCTATAACTCGTGTTATGCAGCCTCTCCGTCCGCGCAGCCCCTCTCAGCGCATTTATGGCGGGCAATCGAAGGATGATCTGGCAAGGAGATTCACATGCGTTCCATCCGCTTTCTGTTGGCGCTTCTTGTATTGGCCATTCCGGCCACCATGTTCGGACAGATTGGCATCAGGGTTTCCATCGGCCCGCCCGCATTGCCCATGTACGACCAGCCCCCTTGCCCCGGCGATGGATATATGTGGACCCCCGGCTACTGGGCCTATGACGACAGCATCTCCGATTACTATTGGGTTCCCGGCACGTGGGAGCTTGCGCCTGAAGAAGGTTACCTCTGGACCCCCGGCTATTGGGGATGGGATGACGGCGGCTATTTCTACAATGAAGGTTACTGGGGAGCTACCGTTGGCTTCTATGGTGGCATCAACTATGGCTTCGGTTACTTCGGCGATGGATACTACGGCGGCCGTTGGGATAACGGGCACTTTTTCTATAACAGCTCTTACAACAATCTGAATGGCGGTAGTTTTCACAATGTCTATGACGCCCGAGTCGACAACAGCAACAACGATAGCCGCGTAAGTTACAACGGCGGCAGGGGCGGCATTGCGGTGCGTCCCAGCTCCCAGCAGGAGGCTGCGGCCCGGCAAAACCATATTCAGCCCGTCGCGGCGCAAACTGAACATGCGCAGGCCGCGCGCGCCAATCCGCAGCAACGCTCTGGCAACAACCACGGCAATCCGGGAATCGCCGCCACAGCCAAGCCCGGAGACTTCAGCCAGCAACACTCAGCGCCGGTCGCCATGGGCGTTGCCTCGCCTTCCCGCAACCAAAACGGCGGCAGAGAAACCGTCGCGCACGCGGCAGTGCACCCCAACGATCTTCCGCCCATCGTCCGCCCCACGCCCGTCAACTCAGGGCATAAGCGGGCAGACAGGAATTACGAAGCCAAGCAGGATGAGCTGATCGCCAGTCAAAACCAGGATCGGCAAAACCTCCAGCAGAAGCAGGACGCGGAACACGCAGAGAAGCCTGACTCCAACAACTGGAAAATGGAGCAGAAGCACCAGCAGCAGACGCAGAAGATGGTGGACCGTCACTCATCTCAGCAGCAGGAGTTGCAGTCTCGCGCGCCTCAGCCTCGCTCATCGCAGTCAGAATCCCGGAGGTAGCAGAACAGCCCTCACGGGAAGACACGACAGACCATTCTAGCCGTCCACAGCCGGGTACCACCTGTCGGGCTGTGGACGGCATTTTTTTGCAAACCGGTGCCCCGGCGTCAACAACTCCGCCAAAGCCGGGTGCCCCACCCTCGGCGCGTTTTTGTTTTTGCGCCTAGGGTGGGAAACCACAAAATTCAACCATCCCGTTCTTAAAGGAGCGCGTCCGGTAGGCCAGGGTTTTAACCCTGGCAATAAAGCGTCCCCTCTAAATTTTTTTGCGGTTTGATGCCAGGGATTTATCCCCGGCATCAAATCTGACTGCCCATGGGGAAACCAATGCCACTCTACGGAGAAGCCATTCGTATGATGAACTACATCGAAGATGTTTCCATAATCCTGCGCCGGGCCGGCGTGTGCTCTTCATGTTTTGTGCACAACTGGCGGCCGGGGGCAGCTTCCAGGTCGGTCAAACTGCAAAGGCCCGCCAGGGCTGCCGTGTGCAGTCACTCCCAAGGGGACGCGACCTCCAGTGTTGTGCATATCCTATGAAGACACGTCGCCTTGATATGTTCATAATTGAACATTGAACGGGAAGTAACAGCTCGCTTCCCCCATCCCAACCCCACCCCCTACAATAAAGAAAGAAGTTCAACCCTCGAGGAAACCCATGCCACTCTCTGGAGAAGCTATTCGCCTGATGAACTACATTGACGACGTTGCCGTAACCCTGCGCCGGATACTGGCTTTTGTCCCCTCGCTCAGCGCCGAGGAGCGCGCCCGCGTTGCCGAGCATCTGCTCAAGGCGCGGCCCAACGCCGAGGACGTGGCCCAGGCACTGGCCGCCAAGTAAGCTCGCTTTGAGCCGAACTGTCGCCATCATTGGAGCTGGACCACTGGGACGCTGGCTGGCTTTGAGTGCAGCCCGCGCCGGCTTCCGCGTTCTGCTGGAAGACGTGATGCCTGCCAATCTGCACCACGCACAGGAAGCCCTTCGGGCTGAACTCGGTTCAGAGTCCCTCCCGAACGTCGCCTTTGTCGCCACCATCGAGGACGCCGTCCGCGAGGCCGATCTGGCCATCGATTGCGTGCCGGACGAACTCGAATCCAAGCTCGAGATCCTCTGGCTATTGGACCGCATGTCCCCGCCGCGCACGATCTTTGCCACTCCCACCATGCGCCTATCCATCGCCGACCTGGCCGCCTGCACCTATCGCGAGGGCAAGTGCATCGCCATCGCCGCCGAAGCCCGCGATTTAACCGGCAACTCAGGCGCAGAAATCCTCCTCCGCACTACTGCCCGAACCACCCCCGAGACCATCGCACTGGTAGAAAATTTCTGGCGGCGGCTGGGATTCACTCCCACCTTCCAACAAGAAGCAGTCGTCAGTGATCAGTGATCAGTGGTCAGTTTTCAGCCGCCAAATGCAGCGTTCGATGGTGCAGTTTGAGACACCGAAAGGCCGGTCCTTGATCCCTGCCCCCTGATCTTTGACCCCTGATCTCTGATTTGTCGCCATATCTGTATACAAAAATCAAGCCGCAACCCTCAAAAAACATCGAATTGTCCAAAACGAGAGATTTTCCGTGGTGCTACACATACACATTTCCGCGCCCAAAATCCAGCAAAAGTTAACGAATAAGTAACGCCCAGTTCAAGTCACTGACAACTGGCCACTAATCACTGTCCACTGTTCACTGACCACTGAGCACTGATTCGTAGTACCGCACATAATGCGGCACCACCAGCGATGAGCAGAAGCGTTTTTGCGCAGTCTTGCGGCCCGCATCCCTCATCGCGTCCAGCTTCTCCCGGTCCTTGAGCAAGCTCAACGCTCCCAGCGACATACCCTCAATATCCCCAACCGGATAAAGCAGCCCAGTGACCCCATCGTCGATCAACTCCGGCACTCCGCCCACGCGCGTGGCAATAGAAGGAACCTTGCACGCCATGGCCTCGAGCGCAGCCAGCCCGAACGACTCCAACTCGCTTGGCATCAGCAGGATATCGGCCAGCGGCAGGATCTCATGCACTCGTTCCAGCTTACCCAGGAAGTGAACGTTTGCCTGAATTCCCAGGTCGTGCGCCAGCCACTCGGCTGCCGAGCGGTCCGGCCCATCCCCGATCAGAACCAACTGCGCCGGCATCTCCCTCACCACCTGCGCGAAGATCTTCACCACGTCCACTACTCGCTTAACTGGTCTGAAATTAGAGAGATGCATCAGTATCGCATCGCCGGGCGCAGCCAGGCGGCTGCGCGCCTCTGCCCGCTTTTTCTCGTCATTGAAGGGCGTGTACACATCGCAGTTGACGAAATTTTCAATCACCTCAATGGCCCGAGTAACGCCAAAATCTCCGACGGTTTTCTCCTTTAGATACTTTGAGATAGAGGTAACCCCGTCGCTTTCCTGGATGGCGTAGCGGGTGATAGGCAAATAACTCCGGTCCAACCCCACCAACGTAATGTCGGTTCCGTGCAAGGTTGTCACAAACGGCAACCTTCGCCCGCGCGCCGCCAGCATCTGCCGGGCCAGCAAAGCGCTGACCGAATGGGGTATGGCGTAGTGCACATGTAGCAGATCAAGCGAGCAGAATTCAGCCACCTCCGTCATGCGCGAAGCCAGCGCCAGATCGTAGGGAGGAAACTCGAAGAGCGGATAGCTGGAGACCGGAACTTCGTGGTAACAGATGCCTTCATCGCGCCCGCTGAGCCGGAACGGCTGCGAGTAGGAAATAAAGTGCACTTGGTGGCCCAGCGCCGCCAGTTCAATTCCCAACTCCGTTGCTACTACGCCTGATCCGCCGTAGGTGGGGTAACAGGTAATGCCGATGCGCATGGGACCTTCTTAGTCTTAATGTTACGTCTTCGGTTTGGACGCCCCCCGGACCGAAGGAAGACGCAATGGAAAGCAACCCGCTTGAGGCCATTGGTATAACAGCTTACAAGACGGGTTCCGGATGTTCGCGCAATAGGTCGGCATAGGAGATAAGTTCGATCTCCGGAAACTGCCTAATCGTGAGTAGCGCCTCCCGCTCGACCTCACGCGATGCCCGTAGACGGGTGCGGACCCTGGCCAAATCCCCATCGTTGTAGCCGGGGTGGGCCACAAGTTCCCATGTGCCGTCGGGTATCCGTTCAAGCAAGAACCGGAGGGTTGCGGCATTCAGAATCCCCGTGCCAACCACGGCGATCGTCCCATCGGTCGTCACGAATCCCTCTTCGCGAATGATCTGCCGGCAAATCGGCTCCAGCCACTTGAGCACGGTTACCTCGGCGATGCGAGCCCAGGAGGCTCCGGCAAAGGCGCTGATAGCCCATGCCGGCTCAAAGGGATTTCGCACCGCATGAATTCCCGCCGCCCGCGCCGCTCGCAGCACAGGCCGCAGAACCGCCGGAAACATATGCAGGTGCTTGTGGGTATCTATATGCGTCAAGGTAAGTCCGTGGTCCTGGAGCCACACAATCTGCGCGCCTGCCTCAGCCTCGATCTCTCCCTGACGGATGTTGAGCGAGGAATATCCGTCACTTCCCTCTGCATATAGCCAGAATAGAAAACTTACTAACGAGGATCTGAAGCGGCCGTCAATGGGATCAGCCAGGTGAGGAATTTCATCGCGCGGCGAAAGGACCGGCTCGCCATCCACCAGAACCACGTGGCAGCCCACCCCCAGCGCCGGTGTTGCGCGAGCAATCTCGACGGCCTGGGCCGTTGCTGTGGCCCGCGCCATCAGCGACGTGCTGGCAACAACCCGCTCCCCATGCAAATCCGCAATTGCTCGATTGACCCCGGCAGTCAGCCCAAAATCGTCGGCGTTGACGATCAAACGTCTCACTGGGTGAGTTTATCAATTTAACAACACAAGCGCAGTACGGGAGCGCTGAGTTGCGCTCACCTGTCCGAGCCTGACCGCGCTGGTATCATTTGAGAAAGGCGCATATCGCCTTACCGCAGCGCGTGGGCGGTTAGCTCAGCTGGTTAGAGCGCCTGCCTTACAAGCAGGAAGTCGGGGGTTCGAGTCCCTCACTGCCCACCATTAGAATCAATATGGACTCAATCGGGAACCTACGATTTTCTAAATTCCGCATTGTAGATTGCAGCCCTTTTCTTCCCGGTTTTTGTACGTGGTTTTAATCCTTCACAACCCATCCACCAGCTCCATCCCGCTTGCAGATTGGGCCAGAGGCAGCCGGACGAGCGCGCGTGCTCCTTCACCGTCTTCTCGATTGACGAGCGAAATCTCACCACCATGAGCGCGGGCGATCTGCTGGGCCAAAGCAAGGCCAATGCCGCCGCCCGCCGACTTTGTTGAGTAGAAAGGAACGAAGAGATTTTCCGGATTGGCAATCCCCAATCCGCGATCCTCGATCACTATCTGAACGCTTGCGTCAGCTGACATCCAACTTGCGCGTATCGGCGTGCTGCCATTGCTTAACGAAGCTTCGACCGCATTGGCCAGTAGATTGATCAGCATCTGCTCCAATTGATCGGGGTCGGCATCAAGATTGACGGGCGGACCAGGGTCAAGCTGAACAGGGAGGCGCTGTTCCAGCAGTGTCACGCGCTCCATTAAGGGTCCGAGTGCAACGGGGCGGAAGCGGGGCGGGGGCAACTGCGCCAACAAACGATAGGACTGCACGAAACGATGCAAAGCGTCGGCGCGGCTCTCGACCACGCCCAGGCCGCGGCGAAAATCGTTCGTGACGGATTCGTCGCCGTGCAAGGTCTCGACTCGCGCTAGCAGGCTGCCGGCGATGGATTTGATGGGCGCAAGGGAATTTGAGAGCTCGTGGCCCAGCACGCGAATCAGGCGCTTCCAGGCGGCCTTTTCCTCTTCCTGAAGAGGAACGCTTACGTCAGCCAGAACGAGCAGTGTGTGAGGCGCTCCATCCTGGCGGAAGACGACTTTGCGCAGCAGCCAGCGCTCGGGCGCGGCGCCGAAGGAACGAATGGACTGATCTGGTGCGCCGAGCCAGTCATCGAGGCGCAACTCATTTGCGGAAGATCCAATACAGCGCGCGTAAGGACGATCGAGCAGCTTGAGGCCGGCGTTGTTGACCAGTTGCAGACGGTTCTCGCGATCAAAGGCGAAGAGGGGCGCATGCATCACCTCTAAAATGCGCGCCAGAAGGGCAGTAGCCTCAAATGAGCGGACACGCTGCTTTTGCAACAAATCGGCGAGAGCGTTGATCTCAGCAGCCAACTCGCCAAGTGCATCGCGGTCTCCGGCGCCGCGCGCGCGAAAGGAATAGTCGCCTTCACGAAGCGAGGCAACAACATTTGAAAGTGTTTGCAGGGGGCGGATAAAAGTGTCGACAAGCGCGGAGGCAACGAAGGCGAGGTAAATGAAGAGAAAGGCACCGAGCAGGAGAGCAGGTACGATGTCGAGCTGTCGCTGATAATAGAAGACACAGAGAAAAATCAGTGCAGGCAAGCCGAGCAGGAAGGAATAGAGCCACGCCCTACGAATGACTCGGCGGGTAGGCCGTCGAGATCTTGTTTCATAGGCCATATTTTTCCATGCGCCGGTAGAGCGCGGCGCGGCTAAGGCCCAGGGATTCCGCGGCTTGAGAAATGTTGCCGTCGCAGCGGCGCAACACTTTGCGGACCAACATGGCCTCCATTTCGTCGATGCTCATATTTTCAAGCGAAAGCGCCACTGGCCGCGCTCCCGAAATGGAGAGATTGGCCGGCTCGATCTCTTCACCACCACATAGAAGCAAAGCGCGCTCAATGCTGTGCTCCAATTCACGCACATTGCCCGGCCAGGGATACTGCATCATCTGCTCCATGGCAAGTGATGAAAAGCCGTTCACCTGCTTGCGATAGCGGGTACGAAGCCGGGAAAGAAAATGCTGCGCGAGAAGCGGAATGTCCTCACGCCGGTCGCGTAGCGCTGGCAGATGAATCTCGACTGTATTGATGCGGAAGAGCAAGTCCTCGCGGAAATTGCCTGCCTTGGCCTCTTCGTGCAGTAGTGCATTCGTCGCACAGAGAAGGCGCACGTCGACGCGCCGGGTTTGCGACGATCCCACGCGTTCCAATTCTCCTGTCTCCAGCACGCGCAGAAGTTTGGCTTGCTGGCGCAGCGGCACGTTGGCAATTTCATCCAGAAAGAGCGTGCCGCCGCTGGCCAATTCAAAGCGGCCTACGCGGTCGGCGCGCGCGTCAGTGAACGCGCCCTTCACGTGACCGAAGAATTCGCTTTCAAACGTTCCTTCGGGCAGCCCGCCGGCGTTCACCGTCACCAGCGACATGCGGGCTCGCGGCGAGGCGGCGTGGAGCAGGCGGGCGACGATCTCTTTTCCCGTGCCGTGCTCGCCGGTAATCAGCACATTCGCGTCGGACGGGCCAACCTGCGCGATCAGTTCGAGCACTGGCTGCATGGAGGCGGCGGAAGCGATAAACGCAGGCATGCCTTCGGCACGAAGCAGGCGATTCTCGAGTTCCAGCTGGCGGGCACGGCGCAAGGCCTGGCGCAGCTCGGCGTGAACGCGAATGAGTGAGAGCAGGCGCTCATTCTCCCACGGCTTTTGGATGAAGTCACGCGCGCCGCGCTTGATGCTTTCGACGGCCAGGTCGATGTTGCCCCATGCCGTCATCACGATCACCGGAAGCCGCGCATCAAATTCCTGGATGCTGGCCAGGAGATCGAGGCCTTCACGGCCGGAGGTGGTGTCGCGCGTGTAATTCAGGTCGATCAGAGCGACATCGTAGTCGCGCTCGCGCAATGCCTCCATGAGCAGGTGCGGCGATCGGACACAGTCCACATCGATCGCCTGCGGCTTGAGCAGAAGCTCAACTGCCTCGAGAACATGCGGCTGGTCGTCGGCAACCAAAATCCGAATTTTATCTTGCTTGCTCGAGATGGCCCGCCTCCGTAGCGCCTGATCACTCTGCATGATATCGAATGTCTGCAGACATGCGCGACTCTTTTATACAAAATGCGTGGCGTTGGATTAAGAAACTGAGCGCATCGAGTGATCTACGGTTCATGCGATACGACTCCCGTTTTCGCATCGTCGATCGAGACCCCGGTTTGCTGCAGTGTCTCTCCTGTGGCCCGGTCGATGTCCACCTTTGCCTTTTCATAGGCTGTCTGCGTAGTCACAAGAAGTGATTCAGCAAGGGACAGGTCATGCTGCGCGGCCAGTGTATCGCTGCTGGACTTGGCTCCGAGTTGCTGTTCCTGCTGTGTAACGTCGAAGGTATGTTGCGCCAGGTCGCGAGCCTTTGTGGCGGCATCGACGCGAGCCTGCGCCTGCTGCAATGCGAACAATGAGTTGCGCACATCGAAGCGAATGCTCTTCTTTTGCTCTTCAAAGGTGATCTGGCGCTGCCTGAATTCCAGCGAGGCTCGAAACTGATCGGCCTTGGCAACGCGGTTGCGAAGGTTGATCGACAGATTCATTCCGACCTGATATTCAGGCGAGGAATAATTGAAGGTGTTCTGCAACATACCGCCAAAGCCCACGGGCAGAACGGATGCGCACTCGGCGGCGCCCAGATTGCAGGCTGGGTTTTTCGGCCCGGCAATGCCCGCTCCAGCATAGAGGCCATATACGTTTAGCGTGGGCAACAGTTCGCTCCTGATCGATTTCAAGCTCATCTTGGCGACCTGCATCGCGATCTCATCCTCGGCGACGTCAGGCCGGTTCTTTTCGGCTTCGACAATGAGATCGCCAATGGACTTGGTTGCATTGGGATCGGCGGGTGCGGCGCGATCGAGGGGGACAACCGGCATCTCATCGAAGTCCTCATTATCGGTCTTGGTAAGTGCGTTCTTGATGAGCAGTTCATTCAAACGCAACGTGGCGCGCGAAACGGTGAGGTCGCCCTCGCTAGTTGCTACGTCCGACTCGTCTTTGCTGACCTGCAATGCCGGAATGGCCTTCAATTGAAGCTGCTTCTGATCATCCTGAAGCGTGCGCTGCGCAAAGGCGAGGGAGCGCTCTTTGACCTGTTCGTCCAAGTAGGCGTTCACAAGATCCCAATAGATATTCTCGACCTGCGTGACGGTCGCAATCACTTGGGCGCGAAAGGCCAGGTCGGTGATTTGGAGATTCTTCTTCGCGATGTGCGTATAGCGCTCGTTGGTGGAGATGCCGAAACCGGCGAGGAGCTGCTGTGTGAACATCACCTGGAAATTTGAGTAGAGTGACGGATTAATGGCTTCGTATGGGCTGTTATTGGCGAAGCGCTGACCCTCATAGTTGACCGCCAAGCCCGTTCCCAACGGAAAATTCTGCGTGTAATTCGCCAGACCTTCGATAGTGTTCTGCTTAAACGTGGAGACGCCATAGTTGAATGCGTTGCCCTCCTGGGAGATGGTGTGATCCGTAAAGCCCCTAAAGTTCAAAGTGGGATCAAAGGAAGCAACCGCGGTGCCGGCGCCAAGCGTAGAGGTCACGATGCCTCCTGCGCCGGCAGCGGCCGACCCCGAGCCGGCGCCCCCAGAGTTGGAGCCTCCACCGGCGAAGCCCCCTTGCGTTGACGACTGCACAATTCCAGTATTGACGCCGTTTACGCTGCCGCCAGCCTTGGTACGCGCATAGTCGGTTTGCGCAATGGGGAAGTTATAGCGGAAATAGGCGAGATCGAGGTTGTTTTCGATGGCCAGCGCGATGGCATCGTGCAGCGAAACATACAGCTTGCCATCACGGATCAGGTTCTCAAGGCGAGGCGAATTGGCGAGATCGAGAGGGGGCGCATCGCTTGGTCTGTATGGTGCGAGCGGGCTGTGCGAGTGCGGAAGATCGACGTGAAATAGGCGCTGCGGGGTAATCGCCTCAAGCTGAGTCTGCTGCATCTTCTGCGCCAGTGTTGGGGGCGGCGACGCAGCGCCGCTTGTCGTCGGCGCTGGTGCTTCCGGCGCCGGCTGCGTCGCCTGCGAGTTTGCCGGCGCAGATTGCGCCTGCGGTGGCGCGGCTGCGATGGCCAAGTTCGCCTGAACGAGGAGAATTGCTGCGACGGTTTCAAGTACGAAAACAGCCGGTTTGAAGGAGCGGAAATTCATGAATGTTTCACCAATAGATCGGATAGGATTGTCGTTCACCTGGTCTCCGTTGCGGCAGCCTGCAAGATTTCGTCGCGCGTCATCCATCCGTCGCGCAGCTCAACAATGCGCTTGCTATAGCATGCATTTTCCTCGGAATGTGTCACCTGCACAATTGTTGTTCCCTGGCTGTTGAGTTCCGAAAAAAGCTGCATGATCTCGCGGCCCTGCGTGGAATGCAGATTGCCCGTGGGCTCATCGGCGAGCAACAATGCGGGCGCATGCACAACGGCACGGGCGATGCCCACAAGTTGCTGTTGTCCGCCGGAGAGCTGCGAAGGAAACAAATCTTTTTTAGCGACGATCTTAAAGCGGTCGAGAATGTCGGCGACCATCCCCGCACGATCCTTTGCCGGCATATTTTTGTACGAGAGCGGAAGATCGATGTTTTCCGCAACGGTGAGATCGTCGAGTAGGTGATAGCTCTGGAAGACCATGCCGATGCGCTGGCGGGCAAGATCAGCGCGCTGCTTGCGGCTGAGCGTATGGACGGCTGTCTCGCCGAACCAGTACTCGCCCTTCCAACCATCATCGAGCAGAGCGAGAATGTTGAGCAGCGAAGATTTTCCCGCTCCCGAAGGACCCATGATGGTGACGAAGTCACCTTCGCGAATCGTGAGTCCGATCTGGCGCAATACCCAGGTCTCGGTGTAGCCGGTTTTGTAACTTCGTTCAACATTTTTGAGTTCGATCATGATGTTCGGCTTTCTCCCATCTCCACGCAGTTCGGTTTATTCGGACTATTCCGCACGCAGTGCCTGCATGGGCTCGATAGATGCCGCGCGTCGCGCCGGAATGAATGCGGCCAAGGCGGCGCACACGCCAAGCACCAGCGTTGCGCCCACCAGCGCCAGCGGATCGTGACCGTTCACTTGATAGAGGAGCGAATTGGGCTGGCCTAGAGCATCCTTGCTCTGTACGGCCATTAGATAATTGGTCAGCAGAGCGGCGGGAATTCCCAGCACCAGGCCGATCAGAACCTGAGTCAGCGCGCTGCGCATCACCATGGCCACAACGGTGTGCCCTGTAGCCCCCAACGCCATGCGGATGCCAATCTCGCTCGTGCGCCGCGCCACAAAGTAAGACATCACGCCGTAAAGTCCCACCGAAGCAAGAATCAACGCGAGCATGCCAAACAGGCTCGTGAGCCGCTCAATCAACCGGTCCTCGTTGAAGTTTCCAGCCACCTGGGCATCAAGTGTACGCAGATCCATCACCGTCAGGTTGGGATCAATGCCCGCCAGTGTGTGGCGAAGAAGCCCGTCTACATTCGACTGCGGCCTATTGAAGTCCAAAATCATCGCGCTCATGAACATCGATTGCGTCTCGGTCGAGATCGTTATCGGCTCCTTGTAGCCCATGAACCGCTGCGTGAGGGGGCGCAGAAAAACTGGCCGCACGTTGTCGCGCGGATTGTTCATCTTGAAATCGCGAAAGACTCCCACGATCTGAAAGGTGCCCGAGTATTGTGGATAGTCGATGCCGAAGTGCTTGCCCACCGGATCTTGGTTGGGAAAGAACCGCTTCACAAAGGTCTGATTGACAATGGCGACCTGCGGCGAGGTAGCTGTATCCTGATCCGTAAATCCGCGCCCGCGCACTATCGGTACGCCGATCGAATCGAGAAAGTGATTGCTCACGCGGTCCCAGGTCGAGATGACGTTGTCGCCCGGCCGCGGCGCGGGATGGCCCTGCGGGATCACCCATTCTCCCCAATTGTCGCCTTCCAGCGGACTGTACATCGACATGCTCATGCTGGCCACACCCGGCAGCGCGGAAAATCGGTCCTCGATCTGGCGGTCGAGCGCGGGCAGCCGGTCGGCGGTGTAGCCCGCTCCGGCAGGGTCAAAGTGCAGCACATAACGGTTGGTGGTGACGATGCCGAAATCCTGATGTTCCAGATTGTTCAGCGATTTCGTCATCAGAATTGCGCCCGATAACAGCACCACCGAGAGCGCAGCCTGAAACACCACCAGCGATTTCTGCGGCAGTGACGAACGATCGCGCGTGGCTCGGTTCGAGCCGCGCAGTGCTTCTGCCGGGTGCGCATGAGACGACAGCCACGCTGGACCTAGGCCGAACAGAATTCCAGTCGCCAGCGAAACCAGAAACGCAAATCCAAGAATAGGCAGGGATGGACTCGCGCTGATGGTCAAGTTGGTTGCGTCGGGAAACGCCAGCACCAAAATCGTGCGGCTTCCCGAGTACGCAACTGCCAGCCCCACAAGGCCGCCAATGCAGCTCAGCAGTACGCTCTCCGTCAAAATCTGCCGCAGGATGCGGCTCCTTCCGGCTCCTAGAGCCGTTCGCAGCGCGATTTCTGTGCGTCGCATGGTCGCGCGCGCCAGCATCAGGTTGGCAATGTTCGCGCAGGCGATCAGCAGCACGACGGAGGAAAGAATCATCAAGAGCTTCAGTCCCTTGCCCGTCTGAATCTGCAGCCTCTCGATTCCGCCGCCGCCCGGCACAACCACCACATGCTGCTTCGGAATGATGGCCGATCCGCCGTTTTGCGTATACATTGTTCGCGTCCACAGCCACTGCCGGAGTGCCGCTGAAAGTTTGTCTTGCAACACTCCGATGTTGGCGCCCGCGCGCACGCGCCCCAGCGGATAAAGCCAGTGAGAATCCGCATGATGGAGAATGGTGCTGTCTCCGCGCACATACGGTTCGGTGTTGAGCGGCATCCAGAACTCGGGAGGAGTATCCGTTACGCGGTCGCCGAAAAAGCCGGGCGGCGCGACGCCGATCACGGTAAACGCTTTGGCTTGGATGTAAATTGTCGAGCCGATGATCGACGGATCGGCCGCATACTCTCCCTGCCACGCCTGATAACTGAGCACAGTCGTGGGCGGCGCTGCTGGAGTATCGTCGTAGTCGCTGAATACGCGTCCCGCATAGGCGCCGAGTCCCAGCGTGGAAAAATAATTGCCGGAAACGAACTCGCTGTGTAGGGATTTCGGCAGCTCGTTGCCGCGGCGCACGTTCCACTGCCACTCACCGGCCTGTACCGCCGCCAGTTGCTCAAATTCCGGCGCCGAATTCTGCAGATGCCGGTATAGGTCGTAGGAATAGATATCGAAGTCGCCATTCTTTGCGGAGTCGCCGGGGAAACTGCCATTTATACAGCAATCGTCGGTATCGCCAATCCGATAAAGGCGCGATGGATCGGAGACCGGCAGCGAACGCAGCAGAATTCCATGGACCAATGTGAAGATGGCCGTGTTCGCCCCGATGCCGAGAGCGAGAGTGATGGTCACGATAAGCGTGAACCCCGGGGAGTTGCGCAACTGGCGCAGCGCGTAACGAAGATCGTGAATGAGCCCGTTCATCCGTTCATCTCCTTGAAGGATGGTTATTCAGCACGCAGCGCCTGCATGGGATCGACAGACGCTGTCCGCCGCGCGGGAAAGAACGATGCGGCCACTGCCAGCCCAAGGATGGAAAACGCGGCCAGCACGATCACGACCGGGTCCAGCGGATCGACCTGGAAGAGCAGCGAACGCAAAAGACGCGTGGCAAAAAAGGCGCCAACTGCGCCGAGGGCGGAGCCGGCCAGTCCCAGCTTTGCGCCGGAAACGAGAATGAGACGAATGATGCTCGAGCGCCGGCTGCCCAGCGCGAGACGGATCGCCATCTCTTGCGTGCGCATGGCGGCCGTGAAGGCAATCACGCTGTAGATGCCCAGCAAAGCCAGCAGCACCGCCGCCGCGGCAAAGCTGGAGATAAGCGCCGTATTGAAGCGGGACGGCGCCTCGGTTTCGCTCACAGCGTGTTCCATCGATTGCACCTGGGTGAGCGGAAGCTGCGGATCGATGGCGCGCACCACCGCGCGCAGTGAATCCATTGCCTGCTCGGGATCGCGCACCGTGCGCAACACGATGGAACCTCCCTGTGCGTTGAGTGAATCGGGAGGTGCGAGCGAACCATAGGAAGCAATGTTCTGGCTGGCGGGTTGATATATCTGGTAACTCGTTGCGGTGTCGGGCGTATTCTGCTTGACGTCGACTACCTCGCCGACCACCGTCAGCCACGGCGTGGGCGTTTCCTGCATACCCATACGCAGACGCTTGCCGATGGGGTCTTGGCCGGGCCAGAAATGATCAGCCAAGGTGCGATTTACGATCACAACCAACGGCGAGCGTGCATTGTCTGCTGAAGTGAAATCGCGTCCGCGCAGGAGAGGAATGCCTGCCGCATGAGAATAATCTCCAAGAAGCTGGGAAAACCAGGCAAGGCTCAGCGGCGATCCTTTGGCAGGAACGAAACCCTCCGCAACAAAGGCGCTGTTGCCATTGTTGCCGGTGGCAGGGAGAATAGAAGTAATACCCACCGACTCCACTCCCGGTAACTGCCGGAGTTTTTCGAGCAGCCTGTCGTTGAAGACATCAATCGACGCCTGCGTTGAATACTGCCTTTGTGGAAGCCCGTAGGTTGCGGTCAGCATATGGTCGATGCGAAAGCCCAGATCGACAGCGCGCAGTTTTTCGTAGCTACGCAATAGAAGACCTGAGGCCGTGAGCAGGATCAGGGCTACGGCAGTCTCGGCCACAACCAGCGCCGAGCGCAACCGCGCATGACCACCGCCGACTGTTCCCGTGCGTCCCCCTTCTTTGAGCGCTTCGTTCATTGTGGTGCGTGCCGCGGCAAACGCGGGAATCAGTCCGCAAAGCATTCCGGTGAGAACCGCAGCGAAGAGCGCGAAGCCGACGACCTGCCAGTCCAGGCCGATGGACCCGATGCGCGGCAACGTTTCGGGCAGAAGGCTGATTCCCACGCGCAGCGCAATTGCGGCCAGACCCAAGCCGAGCAATCCCCCCGAGATGCTGAGCGCCAGCGTCTCGAGTAACATTTGGCGCACGACCGCTGCTCCGCTCGCGCCCAGTGCCAGGCGCACGGCAACCTCGCGCCGCCGGCCGAGGACGCGCACCAGCAACAAACCCGCCAGGTTGGCGCATGCGATGAAGAGCACCACGACGACGGCAAGAAACAGGGTGCGGATCAGCGGCCGTGCCTGGGAGACCGTGTCATCAGCCAGAGGCCGCACCATGGCGCTGATATGGAGACTGGTCATGAAGGCCGGGTAGTTGCGCATAACCTCCTGCGCCACACGTCCGGCATCCTGTTGCGCCTGCGCCGCCGTCACTCCGGGTTTGAGCCGGCCCACCATGCCGCAACACCAATTGGCGGCGCCGATTGTCAGTTCGTCATGAGTCGGACTCAAGGGGACCCAAAGCTCGCTGCGGTTCAATTGTCCCGGAACCAGCGGAAACTCGAAATCGCGGGGCATGACACCGATAATCTCGTAAGGTTTGCGGTCGAGCAGGATCTTCCGGCCCAAAACCTGGGGATCTGCCCCGAAGCGGCTGTGCCACGTCGCGTAGCTGAGCAAAGCCACCTGCGCGCTGCCCTCGTCTTCCTGTTGCGTGAAGGCGCGGCCGATCCTGGGCGCCACACCCAGCACCGCGAACGTTTTTGCCGTCATGCGTGCGGCGTTGATCTGCGCAGGAATGCCGACGCCGGAAAGTTCATAATTGGCGGGCCGATAGCCGCCCAAACTTGTGAAGGCTTTGGTCCCACGTTGATAAGCGATAATCTCCGGAGTCGTGACGCCCGATTCTCCGTTATTGCCGAAGTCCGTGCCCTCGAGGTGGTCGGAGAGCACAGCCAAGCGCTCCGGTTGAGGAAAGGGCAACGGCCGCAGCAGAACTCCTTCGACTATGGAGAAGATCGCAGCCGTGGCTCCAATACCGAAGGCTAGCGTGAGCACGGCGGTAAGCGTGAACCCAAGCGATTTGCGCAGTTGGCGCAGCGCGTAACGAAGATCGCGGATCAACATGATTATTGGGCCTCCACCGCTTCTTCGAGCTTCTTCATTTCCTGTTCGCTTACCACTTTGCCGTCGAACAGATGCAGTTCGCGCTCAGCGTGGCGCGCAAAGCGCGGATCGTGAGTGACCATGCAGATCGTCGAGCCCTCACGATGCAAATCGCTGAGGAGACGCATGACTGCTTCGCCATTCTTCGAGTCCAGATTTCCGGTGGGCTCGTCGGCCAGCAGAATTGACGGCGAACCAGCCAGTGCACGCGCCACCGCTACACGCTGCTGCTGGCCGCCGGAAAGCTGCGCCGGATAGTGCCGCATGCGGTGCGCCATATTCACGCGTTCCAGAGCTTCTTTCACCCGCCGTTTCCGCTCCGCCGACGGCATGCCGGCGCGATAGGTCAGCGGCAGCTCCACGTTTTCCTCAACGGTCAGGTCGCCAATCAGATTGAAGCTCTGAAAGATGAATCCGATCTCCTGGTTGCGGATCCGCGAGCGGTCGCTGGAACTCAGGTTCTCTACCGGCTTCCCGTTGAGCAGGTAGCGCCCGCTGGAGGGTGTATCGAGCAGGCCGAGGATCGAAAGCAGCGTGGTCTTGCCGCAACCCGATGGGCCTGACATGGCCACATACTCGCCCCGTTCAATCGTCATGTGAATGCCGGAGAGCGCGTGCGTCTCCACTTCGTCGGTGTAGAAGATCTTTTTCAGGCCCTCGATCTCGATCAGCGTGTCGTTCGCTGCCATACCATCCCCCTTTTTCAATTAACCTTGATCTCTTTCCCTTCGCTAATTAAGGCGAATACGATCTACATTGTCCCAGCGCGACATATCGGAAAGGATCGCCGTGTCGCCTTCCCTCAAGCCCTCGATCACTTGAATCTCGTTCACTGAGGCGCGGCCTACTTTGACCGACACACGCGTGGCGCCCTTGCCATCGGCGTCGAGCTTGAACAAGCTCAGCGTGGAGTCTTCATTTCCCAGCGCCGGCCGGCCCACGTAAAGCACGTCCTGCATCCGCTCCAGGTCAATGGTGCCGTCAACGCTCAACTGTGGAACCGCGCCCGGCGGCAACGCCCCATCAAGTTGTACGTCTACAGTGCGGGTCCCGTTCACTACCGAAGGATCAATTCGCGTCACGTGACCGGGGATCACCCCGTTGTGCGTGTCAATCGAGGCCGGTTGGCCGATCTGGATATCGCGGGCCTGCGTTTCGGCAATCTGCAGGGCGGCTTTAAGCTTGTCCCGCTGGATGACCTCGGCCACACTGGTTCCTGCGGTCACGTGTTGGCCTACTTGTACCGGGGTGGCCAGTGGCGCCAGCGTGCCTGTGATGGTGGAACGAACCTCGAGCTCTTGCGCCTGCTTCTGGTAAAGATCGAGTAATGCCTGTGCCTGGTCGATTTTGGTTTTCTGCGAGGCAAGCTGCACTACGATCGCCTTCTCATTCACGTCGAGTTGCTGCTGGCTAAGCTGGTGCTGTGCGGTCAACTGGTCGGCGGTGCTCTTCGACTTCTGGTAAGTAAGGCCCGAGATCACGCCCAGGTCGTAAAGCGACTTGTCGGTCTGGGCTTGTAACAGATCCTGTGTATAGCTGGCATTCACCTGCGCAGCAGCGGTTTTCTTGTCCATCAAAGTGCTTTCGAGCTGAGCCTGTAGGCTCTTGTAATCAGCGTCAGCAGCCTTGAGAGCGAGTCGCGCGTTCAATAGTTCCTGCTGCAACTGCGGATCAGTAAGATCCATGATGATGGTGTCCGGTGTTACCTGTGCTCCGGGCAGGATGCGAATGCGTACCACGGTTGCATCAGTCTGGGCCGGGATCAACTCGATTGAATCTTCGCGCGGAGCGAGGACGCCGGTCGACGAACGCACTTGGCGCACCAGAGGTCCGCGCTTCACCGTATCGGTCCAGATGGTCGAACGGTCTACCGTGGGCGCCGCCGGTTTCAGGCGCAGGACAATCACGGTAAGCACAGCAACGGCAATTACCGCTGCGCCAATCCAGAGCAGGGTCTGGCGCTTCCTCTTTTCCTTAATATCTGGGCGTAAGATATCCATCGCCATTGGTGGTAGCAAGCCGCTCGCCAAATCAATCCTATGAGAACGCATTGAAAACAAAAAGCTTCGCAGGATTGCGTGGCGAGAAAATGGCGCATCGCTGACCGATTCCGCCGAACGACTGTCCGATTTCGGACAGTCAATTTCCAGGCTGGTGACGCAAATGTTCCTGTTGCTTTCCAAAAGGAATTATGTCATCATCCCTGTTGGAAAACAAAAGGTGGGCTATCCCATGAAAGAAAAACCGGACGTTTTGCAAGGAACGCTTGCGCTGATGGTGCTGAAGACGCTGGACGTTTTGGGGCCGCTGCATGGTTACGGAATTGCCCGGCGCATCGAGCAGATCAGCGGCGATATTCTGGCCGTCAATCAGGGCACTCTCTATCCCTTGCTGTTGAAGTTGGAGCATGAAGGCTCGATTGCTTCGAAGTGGGGCGCATCGGAAAACAATCGCCGCGCCCGCTTCTATAGTCTTACTGCGGCTGGCTGCAGGCAGCTGCAGACAGAGACCCGCGAATGGGAACAATCCGCTCAAATCATCGCGCGCTTCTTCAAAGTCAAAGCGGAGGATTTGCCGTGAAATTCTTACGACGCTTCTTCATACGCCTGTCAAATTTCGCCACAGGGCATCGTGACGACCAACGCCTGCATGACGAGATCGCCGACCATCTTGCGTTTCAAACTGACGAAAATCTGCGCGCCGGCATGTCGCGGGCAGAGGCGCGACGCCAGGCGGCGCTGAAGCTTGGAGCGGCTGAAGCGATACGGGAGAACCACCATGCCGAGCAAGGTCTTCCCTTCATCGAGAATCTGTTGCAAGACTTTCGGTACGCGGTTCGCATGCTTCACAGATCTCCCGGCTTTGCCTTTGTCGCCATCGCTACAATAGCCCTGGGCGTTGGGGCCACAACGGCCATCTACAGCGTTATCGATGCCACGCTGTTGCGCCCTTTGCCGTATCCGCACCCCACAGAGTTGGTGCGCATCCATGACGACCTTCCCGGAATTGGCGAGCAGAACGTCGGTATGTCGATTCCAGAACTGCAAGACATGCAGAACTCCGGGATTTTCGAGAATGTATCGATGTACGGGTTCGGGTCAGTCAACTTGACCGGCAGTGCACAGCCGGTGCGCATTGCCTTCAGGCCGGTTACGCCTGCTTACTTTTCGGTGCTCGGCGTCGACGCGCAATTGGGCCGCACATTCGACCCTCACGATGCGACTCCCGGCTTCAACCTGGAGGTCGTGATAAGCGACGGTCTATGGAAGAGGGCCTTCGGAGCTGATCCGCACATTCTTGGCAGGACATTGCGCTTGGACAACGATGAGTATCATGTCGTCGGCATCATGCCGCCTGGTTTTCGCGATCAGGGCCAATCCAACGACGAACGGAATACCGAACTGTGGGCAGCAACCGGTTTTGCAGGCGATCCGGCTCCCCGTCCGATGCGTAGTTCGCGCTTGCTTCTTGGCGTCGTGGGGCGCTTGAAGCGCGGCCCCTCCGGCGAGGCCGCGCAGCAGCATCTCGATGCGCTTATCAGCTCACTAAAAAAGCAATTTCCAGCCGAGTATCCCTCGCAAGCCGCATGGACGGTACGCCTGGTTCCGCTGAGCGAAAGCGCGGTTGGCAATGTGCGTCAATCTCTTATTATGCTATTCGGCGCGGTGGGATTGGTCCTCCTGATCAGTTGCGTAAACGTCGCCAATCTTCTGCTTGCCCGCGCCAGCGCGCGAGGACGGGAGATCGCGGTTCGTCAGGCGCTGGGAGCTCCGAGAACGCGGCTCGTCCGCCAGTTCCTGACCGAAAGCCTTCTGCTCTTTGTACTGGGCGGGGCGGCTGGTTTCGCCATTCTCTTCTGCACCTGGAAGTTCCTGGTGAAGCTTGTTCCAGAAAGTCTTCCGCGTATCAACGACATAACTATCAATTGGACCTTGCTGGTGTTTGCTCTCGTCGTCTCTCTCGCTGCGGGAGTCATCTTCGGCCTCGCCCCGGCGTGGCTGGCAAGCCGTCTTGATCTCACAGGAACGCTCCGGCAAGAAGGGCGCAACTCTGGAGGCTCCCGACAACGTCTCCGTGCGCGCCGTGTTCTGGTCATTAGTGAATTGGCGCTCTCATTGGTGCTGATGGTGGCTGCAGGGTTGTTGCTGCGCAGTTTCTGGGATCTATTCGAAGTGCAGCTCGGTTTCAATCCCGACCGGGTAATGGCGGTACAAACCTGGCTGCCGGTGCCGAACGACCCCAAGACAGACATTTACGGAAGCGTTCCCCAGGAATCGGTGTTGTTGCGAGAGATTCTTCGCCGCAGCCGGACTTTACCCGGTGTACAAGAGACGGCAATCGGCAACCTGGATTCTCTGCCGCTCGGACACGGCTTCAATGACCTCAATATGTCCCCGTTGATTCGCGAAGGCCAGGAAACTAGGAAGAATCAGGCTCCGAGGATCGATATTTCCACCGTTTCACCGGAATACTTCCACCTGTTGGGCATGACGCTCTTGCGCGGTCGCCTTTTCAACGAACAGGATGTTGCGGACACACCTCAGATCGCGTTGATCAATGAGACCGCCGCACGCACCTACTGGCCGGGACAGAACCCGGTAGGCAAACGCGTCCAGTTGAACGAGGACAGGCCAGTCTGGACCTCGATAGCCGGCGTGATTGCGGATGCTCGCACTGAATCGCTGGCGGATTCCGGCGCTCCGCATCTGTATCTGAGCGCTTACCAGAACCGCGCCAATGACCTGGTCATATTCCTTCGTGGGCAACTGGATTCCGGCGCCATCCCCGCCGAGGTGCGCCGGCAGATTCAGTCTGTCGATGCGGAGCTCCCGGTGTTCCATGCGGTGACACTGGATGACGTGCTCTCCTCTTCACTTTCTGTGAGGCGATTCTCCATGGAAATGATTGCGTTGTTTGCAGGCACAGCCTTGCTGCTGGCTGCGCTTGGAATCTACGGAACCATTTCCTATTTAGTCAACGAGCAGAGGCGAGAGTTCGCCATTCGCCTCGCACTGGGCGCGCAAAGAGGCAATATCGTCAAGATGGTTCTGCGCCATGGCCTCGTTCTGGCCACTTCCGGCGCTGGTGTGGGTTTGATCGGCGCACTGATCGCCTCTCACTTGATGGCCGGGCTGCTCTACGGCGTGCCACCTACGGATCTGCTTACCTTCGCGGGCGTCACCCTTGTACTCGCTACCGTTGCGCTGGCCGCTAGCTGCGTCCCTGCGCTGCGTGCAATGCGCGTCGATCCGATCACTACGCTCCATTCAGAATAGCCTCGTGGAGCTAACTTGGATAAGGATGCGTCGGGGGGTGAGGCGTCTTGTCACTCCTGCCTTCTCGCCACGACCTCAAAAGAGAATGTAAGCTCGTCTTTAACTTGATCGCGCCACCGGCAACGGAAACCAGTTTGATGCCAAAATCTGACTGACGTATCGAAAACTCTCCGGACGCGCGAAGCGTTGAGCCCTGCATTGCGACCCGAGCGGTGATTGGCAGTTTTCGCCTGACGCCGTGCAGGGACAGCTCCCCGTCCATCGATGCCGCATAGAGCGCGTCCCCCTGCTTCGAGACCGTAATGAGCGAAGACTCATAGAGAATCCCCGGAAACTTCGCCGACTTCAAAACCTCCTGGTTCAGATGCACTGCGGCGACCCGTCGGACTCCGCGAACTGCGCCTGTTCATAGTGCCCGCCACGGTCGCATCCTTCATGCACCGTGCTGCCGAAGAGCCATGTCGGCCGTAGTGCGCCGTCGAGCGGAATCATAGGCGCTCGCCCGCCGGCCATGTACAGCAGGTAAAGCAGCGTTTCCATCATGTTGTCCGGCTGCACAGGGCACCGGGGAACGCAAACGACGGGAATCTGCGCCTGTGAGCGCCATTCCCAACCCAGGTAATCGGGCAGCCCCATGCACCCGGTAGGATTTCCCTCCATGGCGTGAATACCGCCGTACGTCGCGCCGGTTCCCGCCGCCACCACGGCCCACGCCTTGGGCGCCAACCGGTCAATCCATGTGCAGGTGGTGGTCGGCTGGCCCGTCACGCGGTCGGTGCCGAACGATGCCCAATACCCCTCCTGCTTGTTGCTCTCATCCGGAACCGACCCTTCCAGCACCAGGATGAAAGGCCTTGATTGCCCCTCCGCCGCTGCGTAAAAGGGCTCCAGAAATTCGTCTCCATTCGCAAATGAGAGGAACGAATTGTGGAAGTTCACCTTCGGAATCCAGGGGAGCGCTCCCCGAACGATATCTTCAAGACTGGGTTGCGTGGCCGCGGTCATCGCGATCGTGTCCCCGTCGCAGCTCAATCCGCCGGTAACCCACAATACATCGATCTCCTGAATGGGCGCGAATCTCTTGACCGCTAAGCCGGCTGTGTCCATGGGGGGGAAGCGCTCTCCTTTCCATGCAGCCGGGCAAGGCGCTGCAAAGAAGAGACTGGCCATCATATTCAGCATCCGGTGCGCCACAGTCAAGAAAATCTGCATTCGCAGAGGCTGGACGGCAAATGCGCCTCAGACATTACCAGGATTGGAACCCAAAAATGCGCTTTCGCCTCGTACGATCACGTTGATCGAGCCGGTGAAATGCACCTAGTCACAGATGCATGCGAACCTTCAACCGAGTCAGGACGGCAGATATAGCAAGGATTCCAGCGGTGAATGCCACGGTTTGACACGCACCCGGCCATCCGTGGTCCCATCGAGCTATCAGAACCTCCCTGCCAAAGACGGCGCCGCACAAGGGCGGAAGCAGGTACGTCAAGAGCGTATTGGATCCGGCTGGCTTTGCGGGCAGAGCCCAGCGCACTCGCTTTTGCACATCGCAGACCCAATAGAGAACAAGGAATGTACAGATCGCTGCCGCTGAGCAAACCATGCACCAGGTTGGAGTGGCTCGCACCTTGGAAATGCCAAACGGAGTCACTAGCCATCCAGCTACGAAAAGCGCGGCCGCGAATCCAAGCGCCCAGATCGTCTTCAGCCTTCGACTGGCGGTAAAGGTATCGGTTAGGAACAGCAGAGAAGTTAGGAGGCCCGCCATCACGATGGATTGACCCGCGCCCGACTTAAAAGGCCAAATATAATTCGGCAACTTAGTAAAAGTTATCCAGTGAGCCGCGGAGAAAATATTCATCACAGATAGAGCGATGAACCATGTAACCTGCATCCACTTCCAGCGGCGGGTGGGAATGTAAAGAATGCACACGCTAAGATAAGTCCAGCCAATGATTCCAAGGATCTCCCAATAGGAAGTATCAATCCAGGCAACGTGGCCCTCAGCGGTAAGTCGTCTGAAGATGGCCAGCATCGCCACTAACAAAACCAGGCCGGATATCTTCACGGCTCTGAATAAGTTCTTGTAACGGAGCGAGTCAGGATAACTGATCCAGAATAGGATGGCTCCCAGGAGGGCGAGCAGCGTCCAGATATTCTGAGCCATGTGAGTCAATTGCGCATCGACCTTTTCACGGTTTGCCAGAATCAAACCCAGAACCATGAGCCCGACGGACCGGATGGCGACGTGCGCCCACAGCCCCAACTCGGAGTCTCCCTTTGAAAGCCTGTGCTGAATGGCAAGAGGCAGCGACATGCCTACGATAAAAAGGAAAAATGGAAAAACCATATCGACATAAGTCATTGCATTGATATTTGCCGGCATGTGAACAGTCCACCACGGCATGCCCTTCATCTCTCCGAGTTGATTCACAAAGACCATCACCACCATGGTCAGGCCACGGAAAATATCGATAGATGCAACTCGAGCCGGTCTCGAGGATGTAACCGAGCCAGAATGCGCTTCAACACCAAGACCACGATCGGTGGGCAGCTCTTTTGAGATGAGCATAATCGGTCAGCGTTCTCCTTGCAGCAATATCATTCGCTCACTTCAAACAAGCGGGCGAAAAAAGCGAGAAATTTTCTCACCTAAGTCGACCTCACCTGCAATTCGATGTGGTCGATGCAACAACAATACAGACAATTCGAACGGGGTTCAAATGGAAGTTGAGGGAACGGTTTTCGAGTTACACAATTCATAGGGAATTCCTGGAATGAGTGGTCGAATTTTTGCAACTCGCGCACTCCGTCCTGACGGAAATACACTGTGAATCCTCTGTGGCGCAATGAGTGTTCAATGATCAAAGTTGTGGATGGACACGTTACAGCATCGACCTTGACAACTCCTTACATATCTATAATAATGGACAAAACATCTACATTCCAGATAAGACAGCCAGTATGCGGGACCGCAAAAAATGACACAGAACCCGGAAATTGACAACGGTTCCCAGCCTTTGACCGGCATCTTTTATGGCTGGTGGATTGTTGCCGCAGCCTTCCTGAATTTGTTTTTCGCGGTTGGAATGATCTTTTACGGATTCCCGGTTTTTTATCCGGCCTTTGTCTCCGCGCTGGGATTTACCCGGGCCCAGGTCGAGCAGGGATTTCTGCTTGGCTTTGTGCTGGTCGGCATACCCTTTGGCTTTTTGACCGGCGTGCTGGTTGATTGGATTGGCGCTCGCTGGGTGATTGTTTCCGGGGTGGGCTTCATCGGCATTCCCCTGGTGCTGATGGGCTTTATGACCCGCTTCTGGCAATATGAACTTCTCTGCATGGTAGAAGTGTTGGGCTATACGCTGGCAGGCCCCATCGCCAATCAGGTCCTGATTGCCCAATGGTTCAGAGCGCGACGCGGACGGGCGATGGGTTACGCGTACCTGGGACTCGGACTTGGTGGAGTGGTTGCTCCAACCCTCGTCAATTTCCTGATCGGCGCATTTGGTTGGCGGACTGCTCTTCAGATATTGGGATCATCAGTTCTCCTGGTTTTGTTTCCCGTCGGAATCTGGCTCACACGCTCGACCCCGTCTGAGATGGGCCTTTTGCCGGATGGGCCGGGTGCAGTTCTCGGACAATTTACTCGGGTGGACTCGCCGACTAACGTCGATGTGAAGCCGGCGATCATGACAGCAAATTTCTGGCTCATCATGGTCGGGACGACGCTGGTGATCGGGGCAATCAACGCCGTGATCCAGAACTACGTTCTCTTTCTGAAGGATCAGGGTTACTCGACGGCCACCGCTTCTCACTTTATGTCGGCACTGCTTGCAGCCAGCCTTGGCGGCAGGGTTCTGGTCGGCTATGTTGCGGACCGCTTCAACAAGAAGAACACCATGGCGTTGTTTTACCTGTTCATTGGCGGCTCCATACCGTTGCTCTTGATTGCGCATCAGCCAGCTGCAGCATGGGCCTTTGCGGCGGCCTTCGGATTTGCCATGGGAGCCGATTACATGCTGATTCCCCTGGTCACGGCGGAGTGCTTTGGAACCGGTTCCCTGGCCAAGATACTGGCCCTCATCATAGCGGGATACTCCGTGGGTCAATGGGTTGCACCCTGGTTAGCAGGAAAGATATTTGACCTTTCGCACAGTTACAACCTGGCGTGGGGAATCATGACTGCCGCAGCAGTGCTGGGAGCGGGAGCAATTTATGCGGTATCGGTTCCACCCGGCAAAGGTTCGCCTGTCTGTGGCATCTAAGCAAGACATGGGAATCTGTAAGTCAAGTGTTACAGGCAAATGATTGGGAATTAATCAAGGAGACAATAGTGGCACAGACGCCCGAAATAATGTCCATCCGGAGTATCGAGGAGCTTGAAGATATTCTCAGCGAACCGACCGAGGCGGTCATTCACGCGATGGCAGAGCTAAAGGGCGACCTGCTGGTCCTGGGAATCGGCGGGAAGATGGGACCCACTCTGGCTCGCATGGCCAAAAGAGCGTCGGAATTGGCCGGAGTAACTCGGCGCGTGATTGGAGTCTCCAGGTTTTGCGCCTCCTCAAAACTGGAAGAACGCCTGCATTCCTGGGGAGTGGAAATCCGTCGCGGCGATCTGCTGGATGCGAAAAGCTATTCACAGTTGCCGGATGCGCCTAACGTCGTTTTCATGGCGGGCATGAAGTTCGGGTCAACAGGGCAGGAATCGCTGACCTGGGCAATGAATGCATTTGTGCCGGGGCTGGTGAGCGAACGATATCGCAGCAGCCGCATCGCGGTTTTCTCCACCGGCAACGTATATGGTCTTTCACCCGTCAGCCGCGGAGGATCGGTAGAAGGCGATGCGCTCCGTCCTCAAGGCGAATACGCGCTCAGCTGCCTCGGACGCGAGCGGATCTTTGAACACTTCAGCCGCGCTAACCAGACAAAAATGTCGATCATCAGGCTCAACTATGCCGTGGAAGTGCGCTACGGAGTTCTGCTGGATATTGGCCAGAAGGTTTTTTCAGAGCAAGCCATTCCTTTAGCGATGGGCCATTTCAACGCCATCTGGCAGGCGGATGCTTCAGCAATGAGTTTGCAATCTTTAAGTTATGCTTCAACGCCTCCGTTCGTAATCAACATTACGGGTCCAGAAGTTCTCACTGTGGCACAGATCGCGAGGCAGTTCGGTGAACTGTTCAATAAGCCGGTACGATTTGAAGGCTCGGAGTCAGAAGATGCATTGCTGAATAATGCAGGGAAAGCCTTCCAGCTTTTCGGGCATCCGCGGGCCGGGATCGATCAGATACTCAATTGGATTGCAGCTTGGGTAGCACGCGGTGGAGAGACTTTAGAGAAGCCCACTCATTTTGAAAATCGACGAGGAGATTTTTAGGAAAGAGAGAAATGATTCATAAGCTCGATTTAAAGATAAGCCAGAAAATCGTCCAGGGAACGGTTATCCCCGCACATCCACTGGCGCTGACCGCGGAACGACACCTGGATGAACGACGGCAGAGAGCGCTTACGCGCTATTATGCTGCTGCCGGCGCGGGTGGCATGGCTGTGGGAGTTCACACTACGCAGTTTGCCATTCGAGATCCGCGCATCGGGCTCTTTGAGCCAGTCTTGCAACTGGCGGCGGAAGAAATGAACCGGGCCGATCTTGCCCGCTCGCAGCCATTGGTCAGAATCGGTGGAATTTGCGGAGATACTCCGCAGGCCATCGTAGAGGCCCGACTTCTGGCCGATCTCGGCTATCACGCCGGTTTGCTGAGTTTGTCTTCCTTCGTCGATGAGCCAGATGAAAAGCTGGTCAGTCATTCCCGCATCATTTCCGAAATCATCCCGATCATTGGATTTTATATGCAGGCCTCCGTTGGCGGCCGCGCGCTTTCCTACAAATTCTGGCGCGAATTCACAGAAATCGAGAATGTGGCTGCCATCAAGATTGCGCCTTTCGATCGTTACCAGACGCTCGATGTGATGCGGGCCGTAAGCGAATCCGGGCGACCGATCCCGCTTTATACGGGGAACGACGACAATATCGTGATGGATCTTCTCACGCCTTACGCTTCTTTTGCTGACGGCAAGCGGAAGGAGCTGCGCATGACCGGCGGGCTGCTGGGACACTGGGCGGTTTGGACCAAGGGCGCCGTTGAACTCTTCAACGAGTGCCGTAAGTTTGCCCGCGGAACCGAGGCTGTTCCAGCTTCTTTACTCCGGAAGAGCGTCGAAGTTACCGATGCCAATTCGGCATTTTTTGATGCAGCGAATCACTTTGCCGGCTGCAATGCCGGACTTCTTGAAGTGCTGCGAAGGCAGGGACTGCTCGAAGGCATCTGGTGCCTGGACCCGACTGAAACTCTCAGCCCAGGACAGAATGAGGAGATAAGCCGGGTATATGCAGCCTATCCGCACCTGAATGACGATGAGTTTGTCCGGCAAGGATTGGACGAGTGGCTTACGCAATAACGCCTGTCGTTGAAATCGGCCGGCGGAATGAGGTGATTGAAAAATGAATTTGAGCGCCGAAGCACGCAAGATTGGGCGGCGAAACTTTTTGAAAGCGGCGGGCGGGGCGTCAGCTCTCGCCGCGCTGGGAACCACCGCAATTGTGCGCGGGCCTTCCAGGGGAGGCCCAGTTCGCGCTGCATTGATAGGGTATGGAATACAGGGCCGGATGTTGCGCGACTGCATGGACGCGGATTTGATCAACCTTGTGGCGATCTGCGATATCAGGCCTCCGTCAGATGCCGACAAAGCGGCCTCCGCGGGAGTGCAGTGGTACCAGGACTGGCGCCGTATCCTCACAGAGGAGCGCATCGAAGCAGTATTAATCGCGACGCCGCTTTGGACTCACGCCGAGATTGCGACAGCCTGCCTGAACGCGGGCAAGCACGTATTGTGCGAAACCGCGATGGCCAGCGATGCAAGCGGGTGCCGGGAAATGATCGATGCGGCCAAAAAGTGCAGGAGGCTGCTCGCCATCGGGTACCAGGATTACTACGAGCCGCTCTATTGGGCCGCGTATCAGAACATCATGAAGCAAGGCATTCTGGGAGAGGTTTACACAATTGAAGCTGCACGGCACAGTTACAACTCCGGGCGAGTGGAGAACGAGGCGGGCGCAGCGAGCTTCGATCCGCGCCCATGGGGATATGCCTCGCTGGAGCAGCTTTTGAACTGGCGGCTCTATCGGAAATACTCCGACGGTTTGATGGGCGAGTGGGGCGGAGCGCTCGTTTCATTGACTAATTGGTTCCTGGATGCGGCCCCGGTTGCCGTGCAAGCGACCGGCGGGATCTACTCCTATAAAGACGGCCGGGATGTGGACGATCATGTGTATGCCACGCTGGAATATCCGCGTGGCCGAACCGCAACGCTTTCTCTGATTCAATCCAATGGACTGGAAGGAAGCTATACCCAATTCATGGGAACCAAAGGCACACTGATTCTTGGGAAGGATGAAGCGCTGCTGTTTACGCAAAACGAAAGAAGTCATGCCACGGTGGGGATGGTCAAGCTAAGCGGCTCTCAAGCCGTAATGGACGCGTCGGCAAGCCGCAATGAGGAAGCTTCAAATCATTCGGTTCTTGCCGGAGGCGGAAACGGCGGACAAGGGAACAGCACAACAGCTTTCGAGAGGGAGATTGCGGGCTTTTGCGGCGCAATCCGGACCGGAGCTCCGCTTCGCTGCGATGCAGCGCACGCCTATGATACAGCACTCACTTGTTTTGCGGTTAATGACGCTATTCGGCAGAACAAACGGCTAAGCCTTCAGGGATTGCAAGCGATGAATCAGCCTCACTCGTTCGCCGCGGGAGACTTCCGGTCGCAATATGTATAAAACGCAGAATGCCACAACGATGAATTACGCGCCGGCCAGGATTCTAAACAGGAGACAACTCCTGTCGCTGGATGACGCCTGGCTTTCCGATCGACCTCCGGAGGCCAATGCCGACGGTTGGATTCGCATATCGCGCCGTGCGATGGCCTGTCGTTTTGAAGTTGTCGTTGCTTCAGAAGGCGATCAAGAAATCCTGGCAGCACAGGAATGCCTGGACGAAGTCGACCGATTGGAATCGATTCTCACAATCTTTCGTTCTGAGAGCGAAGCCAGTCTTCTCAATCGGGAGGCGGATTTGCATCCCGTCTCGGTGGGAGTTGAGCTGTACGAGCTGCTGCAATTTTGCCAGCGCATGCACAGGGAGACTGAAGGAGCTTTCGACATTACTACCGGCGCACTGAGCGAATGCTGGGGATTCAAGGAACGCAAGCCAAGATTCCCCACGTCTGAGGTTCTTGAAGCTGCACGAGAGCGCGTCGGTTTTCATTTCATCTCGCTCGGACAAGATCGCACTGTGACTTTTCACTCTCGCAGCCTCCAAATCAACTTTGGAGGAGTTGGGAAGGGTTATGCACTCGACCGGGGTGCATCGAGCCTGCGCGCGCGTGGAATCGATACCGCACTGCTCAGTTCTGGATTTAGCAGCGTTTTGGCGTTGGGCGATGGACCTGAGGATGCCGGGTGGCTGATTGGTCTTCGTCACCCTGTATTCAAAGATCGGCGCATGGGAGCGGTCCGATTGCGCTCATGCGGCATGGCGACCAGCGGGCAGGAAGAGCAGGGCTTCGAAGTGGACGGACGACGCTACGGACACATTCTCGACCCGCGCACCGGTTTTCCCGCCAGCGGAGTCGCCAGCGTAAGTGTGATTGCAGACTCGGCAGCCCGCGCAGATTCTCTATCGACCGCTTTCTTCATCGGCGGCGCTGAGCTGGCAAAGCGCTATTGCAACGAGCATGAAGGCATTGTAGCAATCATGCTTGAAGCGCATGACTTATCCCATCCGGTCGTGATTGGATCGTGTGATCGAGTATCCGTGGAGACAAGTGAATGATTAATTCGGAGCAAAGTCGGCTTTCTGTGTTCCAGCAGATCACGCTGGTAACTCTTCGTACCTGCATAGGTTGGCACTTTCTGTACGAGGGTTACTTTAAACTCATTCTTCCCGCATGGGCGCCCGATGGCACGCATCTCGGCCGGTGGAGTTCGGCGAGCTATTTAAACGGGGCTACCGGACCCGTGGGCCACTTACTCCACGCAATGTTCAATGCTGGATGGGGACCCGCGATCGACGTGACGGTCATTGCCGCCTTGTGGGCGATTGGCCTTTCACTGATGCTCGGTTTGTTTACCCAGAGGGGATGCGAGGCGGCGCTAGTCATGCTTACGCTGTTCTATGTAACTGCCCTGCCTCTGAGTGGCGTGCCTCAACCTGGCATGGAAGGAAATTACATGATCGTAAACAAGACCTTGATCGAATGGGTCGCGGTTGTCGTCTTACGATCCTTTCCAACAGGCCGGATAGCCGGACTGGACCTGCTGTATTTTGAGTGGCGTAAGAAGCGAGTGCTCAAAGCCGCGGAACAAGGCTGAATGTGTAGTCGCACGCTGTAGAAGAGTTGTTCATGAAAGACATTAGAAGGAGTAACCGATGTATCTGACTCCAGCACAAAAAGTCATAGGCCGCAGAAATTTCTGGAGAACGGCAGGCCGCGGGATCGACCTTAATCAGCTCAATCTGGAAACTTCTGTTCCTCGTTCCATGGCGGGAGGCCCCGTCAAGGCGGGCATTGTCGGCCTCGGTTCTGAAGGCGATATTTTACTGAAACAGTGCCTTAAGGAAGTGATCGACATTCAGGCTATTTGCGACGTCAATCCAGCTCATCGCACACGGGCTAGCCAGTGGGTGGCGCAGACGTGGGGAAGACAGCCGCGCGAGTATGAAGACTGGCAGGAGATGGCGCAGAAGGAAAAGCTCGAAGTTGTTATCATAGCTACGCCTCTCTGGACCCATGCCGACATCACCGTAGGCTTTTTGAATGCCAACGTGCATGTGTTTTGCGAAAAGATGATGGCCTATGATGTTGCAGGTTGCCAGCGAATGATCGAGGCCGCCCGGCGCAATCATCGGCTTCTCGAGATCGGCTACGTTCGCTTTTACGTTCCGGTATACCAAGCCGCCTACAAGAACATCATTCAACCGGGATTGCTCGGCGACATTCATTACGTGCGCCTCCACACTCACCGCAACAGTACTTGGCGGCGGACTGAAAAGCCTCCCTTCGTTGGCTACAACCCCAGCCGCTGGGGTTATCCCACATGGGAGACCCTTTGCAACTGGCGTATGTACAAGCATTATTCCCAAGGCATGGTTGCCGAACTGGGGAGTCATCAAACGTCGATGACCGAATGGTACCTGGGGTCAATCGCTCAATCGGTTTATGGATCGGGCGGAATTTATTGTTACAAGGACGGCCGCGAGGTCGAAGATCATATTTTCATGACGTTTGCACATCCCAACGGATGCACCGTGGAACTCTCGAACATACTCAGTAATGATTTTGGCGGCCTTTACGAAGAGTATCTCGGCTCGAAGGGCAGCCTTATCCTCTCAGACGTTGACGGAGCCATGCTGTTCAGCGATGAAGAAGGGTGCGTCGAAGGAGCGCCGGTCGCAGGCCGGGACGAAACCTTGCCATGGAAGCCAGACTGGAATATTGGATACCGGACAGAGATTTTCACCTTTTGCTCCGCCGTGCGCAGGGGCACCCCGCTTCTTTGCGGGCCTGAGCGAGCGATAAAATCGACAGCTGTCGCACTGGCAGGCAACAAAGCCATGGACACGAGAACGCGTGTAGATATCATCGATCCCACAAGCGCACATTAATCACTTGAAAAAATGCCGTTATTGAAGCTGGGGGCTCTAAATATGAACGCTGTGAAAGTCAGTAAGTCAAAGAAGGCAAGAGCCGGCACAATGAGTTCAACATTGCGCTGCTTCAAGGTGCTTGAATTGCTCGCGGAAGAGCCGTTTGAGCTGAGCGTATCAGACACTGCCGAAAGATTGTCCATGCCCAGAGCCTCGGCACATCGATTGTGCGCAACCCTGGCAGAGGGAGGTTTTATTGAACCAGTTCCCGCAAGCAAGCGTTACCGGCTGACTCCAAAGTCATTGTGGGTTGGATCAGGCTATCTTCGCCATTCGGCCATTTACCGCGCTGCATTTTTCCCCATGCAGGCCCTGTCAAAACAGATTTCCGCGACCGCTCAACTCGGCGTACTTGCCGAAGGCAAAGTTTTGTTCATCCATTCAGTCGGATTTCCCGGACCTACAGAAGCATTCGCGGATGTGGGCTTGACAAGGGCGCTCCATGCAACCGCCGCTGGAAAATTGTTTCTTGCTGATATGCCCGTGGAGGAAGTGGAAAGGCTGATGTCTCGTGGAGTGGAAAAATATACTGAACGCACGGCAGTGTCGTTTAAGCAAATCAAGGAAGAGCTTCTTCAGATTGAGGAAAAAGGGTATGCAGTAAACGACGAGGAGCTTCTCCCAGGATTCTTCATCTTGGCAGCACCGATATATGACTCGACGGGCAGCACGGTTGGGACAATCAGCGTCACCCTGCTGGCTGACCAGGCGCATCAAAGTGATGACCAACCGCCGTACTTGGCCCCGCTTCTGGAAGCAGCCCGGAAAGCGTCTCTCCAACTGGGCTATCATCCGCTTTCCCAAGTTACAAAATGGAAGCGATCGAAACTCTTGCCGAGGTAATCTATTGAGACCAGAATTGCCGATGAGATTCAGCGCTCTCCTGAGAGCCGGCCGTGAACGCGGTCACTTTCGATTCTTCCCCGAAGTCCGGCTCGACGACCGGCGCTTCACCACTGACAGCCGGCCGCTCTTTTCGGGATCGATGGTGTAACCCTGGCCGCGAACAGTGCGCAGGATGCCGGATCCAATCTTTTTGCGAAGGTTGACGATATAGACGGCGACCAGGTTGACGCTCGACTGCTCCTTTTGCCAGATGTGCTCTATCAGCACTTCTTTGCTCATCACCTGGCCGCGGTTAAGCAGCAGAAAAGCAAGCAGTTCGAATTCAAGTCGGGTGAGCTTGCAGGGCCGGCCGTTTATGCGGCACACGCGAGAAAGGCGGTCCAGTTCAAGGTTTCTGTGCCGCAGGATCAGAGAAGCTACCAACGTCTCAACATCTTCAGTGCTTACCTTATGCATATAGTCAGTTCGCCTGCGCCGCAAAGCATCGCCTGCGAGAAATTGATTTGTGAACGGCTTTGCCATCGGGCTTTCCTTTCGTCATAACAACTGACTGATAGTTAGGATTTTCTGACGTATTGCGGCCGGAAAAGTCTCCTTATTCAGCTTCTCAATGTGACTCTTCGGCTTTGATCGTGCTAGGCCCTGGAAACTGTTTGTGGTGTCGATTATTCACACAAATTACGAGACTTAGCCAATGATATGAAATTTAAGATCTGACTGGTTGAGAGTCTAATCCAGAAGCTCGGCTTCGGAGCGGCAAATAGATGACGAAGAAGCGTCAATATACGCCATATTGCGACATGATACCTTTCTCAAAACCACAAGCCCCGTTTCGTTCAGCTTGCCCTCGCAATAGAAAATCCAAAGCATTCTTCTCTGCCAGCGGACCCAAACACTTTCTTAAATCAATAGTTTCTAACTCATGTTATATTCAATACAAATTTTGTTCCTGCAAATGGAACACGCTTGCAGCACGCAGCAGACCTTTGCTGGGAAGCAAATCAATTGCGCAACTTTCTGCGCCGCAATGTCCCCCGCTGATGAATAGCCTCAGTTCAGCCGACGGGTATTGCAGAGATGTGGCAGAGTGTCTGTGGTTATCAATTCCAAGTTCAGATATGTGCATATGTACATTCGGGGCCCTGTGTGTTGAATGGGGAAGGCTGACAGCGTGACTTCAGTAAGGTCGGAGAGGCCCATATCCCAGCATAGGCTGGATGGGTGGAAGGCCATCGCGCGGCATTTTGGCCGCAGTTGCCGTACCGTCCAAAGATGGCATGCCGAATTTGACCTTCCGATTCGCCGGCTTGGCGGTGACAAGGGAACCATTTTTGCCTATGACGACGAGTTGGATGCATGGATCAGGGCCCGCGGGCGTGAAGCGACGGACGAGAGGAATCCCCCCCTTGGGCTCGAACGGCTAAACGCGCCCCTGATTCGCGATGAATTCGCCCCGCGCAAAGATAGTCTCAACCGCTCATTGATTCCCGACTCGGCGCAGGCGCACTCCGCTGAGTTGGTCGCCCTGGCCAACAAGATGTGGGAGACTCTGTCCTACAGCAATCTCAGCACGATCGCCCGTCTTTTCCGCGAAGCCATGGATTTCGACCCAGGCAATGCAGCGGCGTTTACGGGTTTGTCGTTTGCACTGGTTGCCCAGGGCTTTTGGGGTCTGGTGCGCGCTCCGGACGCGTACGCCTCCGCCAAAGCTGCCCTGCAGCGGGCGTTGGAGATCGATCCCGAACTACCAGATACAAAGTGCGTGGCGGCCTGGCTCAAGATGGTTTCAGAGCGGGACTGGCATGGCGCACGCGTCGGGTTTGATGAGGCATTAAAGCACAAGCCCCCGACCTCGCGAGCCATGGTTGGCAGGGCTATTCTCTATATTGCGGAAGGATGCCTGCCGGAGGCTTCAAGACTGCTCCAGGAATCCGCGCAGCAATATCCTTTGAGCTCCTCAATGACAACGTGGTATTGCTGGAATGAGTATCTGGCGGGCGACTATGCCAATGCACTCGACCAGATTGAGCAGTTCAGGGCCAGCGGCCGTCATGGGCCTGTCGTGGCTGCAATTGAGGCGCTGGCCTACATCCAACTCGAAGAGCCGAATGCCCAGATTGAGCGCATTGAAGCGCTGGCGCTCGACTACCGGCATCATGATATTGTGCGGGGAGCGCTGGGGTACGCTTACGCCATGACCGGCCAACAACAAAAAGCGCGTGAGATCCTCGATGCAATGAAGAGTCCGAGCAAACGCGACGACAGGCGTGAACCCTACGCGGCAGCTCTGGTGCTGATCGGCCTGAATGAGAAGCAGGAGGCCGTAAAGCGATTGGAGCAGTCTTATATGGAAGGGTCACACTGGAGCCTGGGGTTCCCATACGACCCGATCCTGTCCTCGCTGCGCAACGACCCGCACTACCAGCTTTTCATGAGCAAGGTCAGCTATCCGGAACCCGAGTTTTCAGCTTCCCGCCCGCGCTAGGATTTCATTTTCAACACACCAGCCTTGCCCGGCTGAGCTTGATGCCGTTCAGGCGGCCTAGCAACGTCACTGCGATGCGTTCAGAGTCGAAGAGACTCTGGGCCATGGCCTGCACCTGGGAGGCATCCACTTCGTCAATGCGGGCGATGACCTCGTCGACCGTGAAGAACTTATGGAAGTACATCTCCTGGCGGGCAAGATTTGCCATGCGCGAGTTTGAGCTCTCCAGTGCCAGCAGGATATTGCCTTTCAGCTGATCTTTGGCTCGGGTAAGTTCGTCCACGCCGAGCGGCGTTTCCTTCAAATTGCGGAATTCGGCCAGAATCAGGTCGACCACTTCGAGCGCTTTGCCCACTGAGGTGCCCGCGTAGACCAACAAGGTCCCGGTGTCGCGATAAGGGCTGAGGTCAGAGTAGATGGAGTAGACCATGCCGCGCTCTTCGCGAATGGTTTGGAAGAGGCGCGAACTCATGCCGCCGCCCAGCACAGTATTCAGGATGAGCGTGGCGTAACGGTTTTCGTCGGTGATGGACGGAGACGGGACGCCAAGGCAGATCTGCACCTGTTCAAGGGACTTCTTGTTGCGCAGCAAAATGCGGGCGCTCGCCTCTGGCGCCGGTTGTTCATGCAGGGTTTCGCCGCCGGCCAGAGATGAGAACTTGCCGGCCACTTCTTCAGCAAAACGGTTGTGGTCAAGGTTGCCGGCCGCGGAGAAGACGATATTGCCGCCGTGAAAACGGTCGTTGTGGTAAGCAATGAGCTGATCGCGATCGAGACGGCTCACTGTCTGCCTGGTGCCCAGAATGGGCAAACCCAGCGGATGATCCTTCCAGAAGGCCTGTGTGAAGAGTTCGGCGACCAGCACGTCCGGATTGTCTTCGTCGATCTTGATCTCTTCAAGTACTACGCCGCGTTCGCGCTCGATATCGGTATCGGCAAAGAGAGGGTTGAGCACTAGATCGGAAAGAATATCGAGGGCAATGGGCACGTGGTCGGACAGAGACTTGACGTTGAAGCAGATGGTCTCCTTGCTGGTGAAAGCGTCAAGGTTGCCCCCAATGGAGTCCATTTCGCGAGCGATGAGCTGCGCAGTGCGGGAACGAGTGCCCTTGAAGAGCATGTGCTCGACGAAGTGGGAGATGCCGTTGGTTTCGACGGGCTCGCAGCGGGAACCGGACTTGATCCATACGCCCATGGCAACTGAGCACATATATTCCATGCGCTCGGTCAGGACAATCAGACCGTTGGGCAATACGGTGCGGCGAAAATTTCGCTCGTTGGTCATTTGATGGTCAGTGGTCAGGTTGTCAGCGATCAGTGGTCGGCGACCATCGATCCGCGGGGATAAATTCGATTGTAGGCTAATCCCGCCAGTGCGGCACGCCCTGTCAATGGTTCAGTTCATCCTTTTCTAGGGATGAATCGAGAGCGAATTCAATTCAAACTAATGAAGCCGATTTTGGCCGGAGCGCTCGGAAATCAAGCTGAAATTGCACGAAAAAGCCCCATTTTTACCCGGAAAATGACGTGCTTATTTATACCTATTATCTAATATAATCAATGACTTATACTTCGAAAAAGGCGAATAAGTAGAGAATCGACCTCCGGGGGGGTACCTCTAGAATACGGTGCGGGCGCGTACCTTATATTTTGGACCGGGACAATTCTGCGACTCTGTTTGATTGTGCGCTAGGTGATGGTTATTTTCTGCAATCGGCGGGTGGGGCTGTGGCTATTTCAAAACTGCCGTCCGTAAACAGTTCCGGCGGATTGCCTGACAGGACAACCCGCCGGAATAGATTACCGTTGAATAACTAAGCGGTTAATACAGCGTTTGGTTAGAAAGTGTAGACGCCCGATATCTGGAACTGCCGTGGATTCGACTGTGAGCTGACAATTTTTCCATATTGACTGCTGCCTGCCCGCGAATTGGGAGCTGCCCAGCTATCCAGATTGAAAACATTGTAGGCATCGATCCGGAACTTCATGTACTGCTTTCCCATGGTCCGGAACCCTTTGAAGAGCGACAGATCGACATTCTGGTATCCGGGGTTACGTTCTGTCCCGTTATGGGCGTCTCCAAATGTGCCCGAGGCCGGTTTGCCGTAGGCGCAAATGCCGTTGTCTACACCTGAATGACATGGTACCGATGACGGATCCGTGCCCCACCAGTGGGCCGCATCCCGGCCCACAATTTTCATCTTGCGGTATTGGTTGAGCCGGCCCGCATAGTTATAGTTGCCGTTATCTGACGCGGCGTTCAGGCCAGTGTTCTCACCGGTCTGGATCATCGTGGCGGGGGTACCGGTGTGGTAAATCGCATTCGCTGACAGTTCCCATCCACCGATCAGCTCATCCGTTGCCCGGTTCCAATGCGCGCCGTACTGTTTTCCATTGCCGAACGGAAGCTGGTAGACAGCCGTTGCGCTGAAATTTTGCCGGACGTCGAATTCCGCAGGACCGTAGTCTGCGTGTGGGTTATGCGAATCCTGCGGGAAGGCAAAGCTGCCGCCCGCGCCAACCCCATCGACGTTAAAATACCCTCCGGGAGTATCGTTCAACGCCTTTGACCAGGTGTAGTTCACTGTGTATTCCAGGCCGCCTGTTTCCTGCTGATGAAGAGTTGCCTGCAGCGCGTTATAGTTTTCGTTGCCCTCTGAGACCGTCTCCACGATCTGACTGCCTCCCCCCACCACCGCATAATACGGAGCAACCAGGTCCACGCATCCAGTGGTATCGGATGGAGGACATGACGCTGGAACCGGAGCGATGTACTGGTTCAGGAGTCTGGGTTCAGCAAGATGCTTGCCAACCTGGCCGACATAGCCAACTTGAAGAGAAGTCTTGCTTAAAAGCAGATACTGCGTTGTCAGGTTGAATTGCTGGACTGAGGCCGGACGGAAATTGGGGTCCCAGACATCGAACTGCGCGGATGGGGGGATCTTGCTTGCTCCCGTGGTAAGGCCATTTGTCACGCTAATCGGGATTGAGTACGTTGGCTGGGGCCCGTGCTGGAGGTTGGTAACCGATGTCAGGAAAGGCGGATTTTGCGTCATGCGCAGTCCGGTGCCTGTGCCTTCGTCGTCGTCGGTGATACTGTATCCACCGCGAACCACAAGGCGGGGATGGACCTGCCAGGCAAAGCCGAGGCGCGGCATGACCTGGCCATAGAACGGGTTGACCAGAGCGCGGTCATTTCCATTCTGTCCGGCTAGCTCCTCGTACCGGCTTGGAGTCGGAGCACCGCTAGGATCCACGGGCGCAAAGAAAGCCAACGGCAGATCGATGCTGGTCATCTTGTTGTGCGCCTCATACATCGGCTGGTCATAGGCATACCGCAACCCAAGATTCAGGGTGAAGTTCGGACGGACCTTCCAGTCGTCCTGGCCATAGACAGCATGACGCCACTGCCGCGCTCCAAACGTTCCGGTGGCGCCAGCGATAGTGGCGACTTCGGCACTGTCCAGTTCGAAATCGGCAAAGCTGTCTCCGTTGGAATAAACTGCATTGGCGCCGCAACAGGGGCCTGTACCTCCGCCGTTATAGTTTGCGGTGTAATCTTCGAAATAGGCAAAGGTGCCGTTCTCTCCGCCGATGTTGCTGGGAGAGATGTAATTCTCCTGGTAGCGGACGAATTGCGCGCCCAACCTGGTGATGTGTCTTCCGTGCACCCAGGTAACGTCATCCCCATAGTCGAAATTGTTGTCAAAGGTCTTGGTGCCGGCGGCGCCTTGAGTGCCAAAGCTGTTGTTGTCTGAATAATATTGAAGGATATATGAAAATCCAGGGAGCGGCTGGGGGTTTGGAAGCCCAACATCCATCACGGTGTCGCCCGTCGTCCCGAGACCAGTTGAATTCGTTGTCTCCGTGTCCTGGACGACGCGGGAATATCCCGGACGGAATTCATTCACAAACGAAGGTGAAAACGTGTGGATCCAGTCGACCACGCCCATGGCGAAGGGGTACTCATCCGTTAGTGGAGGTTCGACTGGGATAACAGCATTCGATTGGTAATCGTAGGCATCTCCGTAACTGCCCTTGATCATCAACGTGTCATGACTGCTAAGGGTTAAATCCAGGCGGCCATCACCCTGATTGTTGACCTTGTAGTAGGTGACCGGGGCCGTATAGTTGTTTAGCGACACGGTGCCGGGATTCGCTGGATGGTTGGTTGCCGGCAAGAGGGTCGGGTGCGCAAAGAGATAATTGGCTACAGGGTTCAGGATAGGGATCTGGTCGCCGGGAAACTGAAATTCGGTGTTTGTCCCGCCCGTTGTGTTGAAAATCGGATTCCCTTCGACGGCATCCACTTCGCTGAAGTTGCCGGTGCGCTCGTCAGCACTGGGAACGCTGGCTAGCCCAGTAGCCGGATTGGAAAATCGTAATCCTTCAAAGTCGCCGAAGAAAAACAGTTTGTTTCTGATGATCGGGCCGCCCACGGCCCCGCCAAACAAATTTTGACTGAAGGGCGCTAATACGAGGTGGTTGTAGTTGTTGGCATAGGTGTTGGCTTCGAAATTCTGGTTTTCGAAATATTCGTAGGCGCTGCCATGGAACTGGTTGGTTCCCGCCTTGGTAACCATAAGTACTTCGGCGCCATCCACGTTTCCGAACTCAGCGTCGGAGTTTCCAGTGATGGTGCGTATTTCCTGCAGAGACTGAGGGGCTGGATTATAACCGTTCAAATTTTCCGTCGTCTCGTTGATCTCGATACCATCGAGAACAAAGTTATTTCCCTGCTGACGATTCCCGTTGAAAGACGGGATATTATCCCAGCTTGTATTGCGATACGCCGTGTTCATGGTATTAGCAGTAGGATTGACTGCGCCAGGCACAAACAGGGTAGCGTACAGGACATTCTGCCCAGGCAATGGCATGGTCTCCAGCGCATGCGCACTGAGGCTGGTTCCCAGCGTGGCATCTTCCGTGTTCAGAATCGCGCCCGCGCTTGCCGCGACGTCAATTGTGGTGGATGCTTTTCCCAACTGCAGCTTGGCATCGATTTTAGCGATCTGATCGATCTGCAGCCGGAACGGCCCAATCGTCGAGGTATCAAAACCAGCCGCGGTTACGCTGACGGTGTAATTTCCAAGGTTCAAAAATTGGAAATCATAAACACCGCTCGCATCGCTGACAGTTTTGGTCGCCACGCCAGTGTCTACGTTGAGGGCAGTGACCTTCGCGCCAGCTACTACCGCGCCACTAGGATCGGTTACCGTTCCGCGTACTGACCCGGTGATGGTCTGCGCCACGGCTACCGCTCCGCTCAAGAGCAGAAAGATACAAAAGATTGCTACCAAATACCTTTTCATTTAGACATTCCTCACTTCCGATTTCCCTATGAATGTACGGCCTTCTGCAATCCGTTGGAACGATACTTGGAACGATAGCTCGTAAGTTTCCCACTGTCAAGAAAAACAAGAGATGCAGTGTGAAAACTTTCCCATACCTGTAACATAATGATAAATAGTGATTTATTGATGTACTTGATGTGCAAGTGTGCCAAATATCACATATTATCCACGTTAGAATTTGAGATATTCTACCGACTTTTCCCTCGGGCAACTTCCTGAAGATCGATTGTGTCACCCCGGTTCTCTGCTGCTGACACATCCGTTGCATTCGATGATGCAGGCGTCGCATGGCTCCGCGACGAGATGAACTCGTCGGATACCGAGTGGAAGTTAGCGACTGTATGCGACGCACCCATCCCGGCTCAGCAGATCCTCAGAATCTGTTTTTGGAAAGGCTGGAACTGGCCGATTTCGGCGGCGGGGATGATGGTGTTCATTCTCTCGAACTGCTCATGGCAGGATGCTTGTGTGCTTTGCCCGGTTTACTGTTTCTCAAACTCTATGGTGCAGTGTCGTCCTTCCACACGCTCGCCAGTTCCGGTGCGGCCGGTGAATTGAGACTTGATGTGGTAGCCGTAGTCGGTGCCCGGAGGGGTATCGAGGCCTGGGACGTATTCCTTTGATCCGGTCATTCCAGCGGCATAGAGCTTGCCATCGCCGTCGTCACCGATTTTTCCTTCAATGAGCAGGTAGCCGCGCTGGCCTTCGACGCCGTGAAGTCCACGAAAGTTGCCGTTCTTTACCACGCTGGTGAAGCGATAAGAGAACCCCAGGGCGCCTCTCGCCGCATCGCAGGAAACCGTAGTCTGCCATTTGCCGTCGAAGCGGGTCTTGTGATCTGGGCTCTGCTGCGCGGTTGAATTCATAGACAAGAGCAGCAGGACGATGGTTGCCGGAAGGCCTGCTGGTTTTCGCATTGAACCCCTCCTCGTGCACCTATAGTACGGGAGACCACGAGAGGATTGCCAAGAGAAAATTGCGCCGGCGCTGGCGGCTTTTCTGGCATCGTGTCTGCTGTTAGACAGGGATCAAGCGGGCACCGCGATTGAGCGGAGGATGGTGATCTTCTATTGGGCCGGTGTAGTTGGAATGTCCTGCTGCTTGACGAAGTCAAAGGTGCAGGGGCGGCCCATGATGCCCAGGCCTTCATTCCTCATGCCGCTACCCTCTGTGTCTTTGAATTGGGCTTTGACTTCCCAGGTATACGAATCTCCCGTGCCGGAGATGACGGTGCGGGCATATTTTTTTGAGCCGATGATGCCGTTGCCGGAGAGTTTTGCGCTGCCGTCCGGCTTGATCTTGCCCTCGAGAACAAACGAAGCGGGCTGGCCTTCAGTCCCTTTCACTCCGCGCAGATTGCTGTTGGTGACGACGCTGTCAAAATTCCAGGTGAAGCCCAGCGTTTTCCCTTTGTCAGGGCAAACAACCTTGGTGTGCCAGGTGCCGTCAAAATGCTCGGCTGCAATGAGAATTCCGGGGATGAAGAGAAATGCAAAGACGAGCAGATGCCGGGTGATTTTCATTCCGTTTCCTCCGGCGGGAATTCTAGCATAGGCGTGGGACTAAAGCCCATCGCCTTATTGTGCGTATTTTGTCAGGGGTCCGAAGACCCCCGCTCCCTCCGTAGAAAGGAAATTGCGGACGGTCAGGCATGATGGCGCAACCGTCCGCGGAATTATTACTGCAGGGAGTAGACAGTCTTGAGAACTTTATCGGCAACCGTCTTGGGCAGCGGCGCATAGGAGAGAGCGGAGACTTCATTTTCGCCTGAGTTGACGATCCAGCTCAGCAAATCCTTGATCACTTTGCCCTTGGCCTGATCGGGGCATTTGAGCGGCACCAGCAACCAGGTGAAGCTGGAGATGGGATAGGAGTTTGCGCCGGGCGCGTTGGTGATGGAGACGCGGTAATCGGCGGGCATCTGCTTTAAGTTGGCAGCCGCCTGGGTGACGCCGTCGATGGAGGCCTTTACCCAGTTGCCGGCGGGGTTCTTCACCGAGCCGTAACTGATGTGGTTCTGCAAAGCGTAAATCAACTCCACGTAACCCAGCGCTCCGGGCAGTTGGCGCACCAGGCCGGCAACGCCTTCGTTGCCCTTGCCGCCCACACCCACCGGCCATGATGGCGAGGTGCCTTTGCCGGGCCCGTTTGCCCACTCGGGACTCACCTTGCTCAGGTAGTCAGTGAAGATGTAGCTGGTGCCGCTGCCGTCAGAACGATGTACAACGATGATCTTCTTATATTTCTCGGGAACGGCGGAAAGATTCGCGCTGGGATTGTCCTTGACGATGCGGGGATCGTCCCAGCGCGTGACCTTGCCCAGGAATATATCGGCAAGCACGTCGGGGCTGAACTTCACGTCGGAGACGCCGGGAACGTTGAAGATGGGCACAACCGCGCCCATCACTGTGGGAATGTGAATCAGCTTGGTCTTGGAAGCGGAAAGCTGCTCGTCGGTTGCTGGACCGTCCGTAGCGCCAAAATCGACCAGGCCGGCCGTCACCTGGCGGATGCCGCCGCCGGAACCAATAGACTGGTAGTTGATCTGGACACCGGGATGCGCGGCGCTGTACTCGCTGAACCACTTGGAATAGATCGGGTAGGGGAAGGTTGCGCCCGCCCCAGTCAACTTCTGGGCCTGAGCCTCGCTCATGGCCAAAATCACAAACAAAATGGCAACTAAAGACTTTTTCACTTATATCTCCTTGCAAATGAACTGCCGTGTCCATTGTCTACGGCGAATGTTAATGGCGTTTGAATTGTAGAGAAGTGGTTGTGATAATCCGCTCGCCCGCGAGACCTCGAGGTTCAGGCCTGAAGACCCCGGGATTGAGGGTTAAAGATTTGAAATTGAATATAGTTAGGCCCCCGCGGCCAGCGGTAACGTGAAGTGGAAGGTTGCGCCTTTACCCAGCTCGCTCTCAGCCCAGATGCGGCCTCCGTGGGCCATAACGATGTGGCGGACGATGGCCAGGCCGAGACCTGTACCGCCCGATTCGCGCGAACGGGCTTTATCAACGCGATAGAACCGCTCGAAGATGCGGCCCAAGTGCTCAGAAGAAATGCCGGGCCCGTAGTCCTGAACCGTAAACTCGACTTCAGTCTCGAGCAGTCGTGCGCCCACGCGAATTCGCTTGCCTGACTTGCCATATTTGAGAGCGTTCTCAATAAGGTTGCCGAAGACCTGGTTCATGGCGTCTGGATCGGCCTGGACTCGAGACTCCGGTGCCCCGGCCGACTGCAGCTTGACCTCGGAGTCGGCCACCATTCCGCGCAGGGATTCGATTGCGTCTTCAACCATCGCGGAGGCGCGAATGGGCTGCATCGCGAGCTTGTAATCGGGACTTTCCACGCTGGCCAGGGCAAGCAGATCCTCTGTGAGGCGGTTCATGCGAGTGGCGTTTTTGAGGATGACGCCGAGAAATTCGCGGGTGGTCTCAGGGCCGGGCAGCGGCTCCTCGACCAGCGTCTCAACATAGCCCTGAATGGAAGTGAGCGGGGTGCGCAGCTCGTGGCTGACATTGGCGATGAAATCGCGGCGCGACTTTTCCGCTGCCTCGATGGCGGTAACGTCGTGGAGCACGACCAGTGCACCACCGGCGGGCAGTGGAGCGGCGTTGATCTCAAAGGTGCGGCCAGGAGCCAGCGAGGTGGCACGGCCAAAGCGGACTTCGCGCTGTTCAAGAGCCGCGCGTATGCAGACCAGAACCTCAGGGTCGCGCACAAAGTGAACCAGCGGCCGTCCGGGATAAATCAGCGTGCCGCTGATGCGCTGCATGACGGCGTTGGACCAGCGCACCAGCCCTTCGGGAGTGATGGCGACCACCGCTTCCTGCATGGAGTCGAGCATGGTGGCCAGCTCGTGGCGGCGGTTTTCGATCTCCGCAAAGCTATCGCCCAGCCGCTCGGCGGTCTGGTTCAGGGCCGCTTCGGTAGCGGAGAGCTCATCATCGCCATCCGGAGCCAGCCGGGCGCCAAGGTCGCCATCGGCCATACTGTGGGCAAAATCGACTACACGCTTGAGGCGGATGGAGATGCGGCTGGTGGCCCAGGCTGCCAGAGGAATAGCCGCCAGCAGAGCAATCAGGCCGGCCCACAGCGCTTCGGGGTCCATGTGATGCAGCATCTCGCCCGGAGTGTTCTCAACCAGGCGGCGGAAGATAAACTCCATCACTACAGTCTGAAAGACCAGCAGTAGAACGAAGAGCGAGAGCAGCTTGATGAATACTTTTGAGGTCACTTTTGATCACTCGCCCTTGCGGGATGACGCAAGCTTTTTGTTTACTCGCCTTTGGGAAGCTCGAAGCGGTAGCCGGCGCCTCGCACGGTTTTCAGGTAACGGGGATTTTCCGGATCGACCTCGATTTTCTCGCGGATTCGGCGCACATAAACGTCGACCGAGCGCGGAGTGACGAACCGGGCATCGCCCCAGACGGCGTCGAGCAGGTGGTCGCGGCTGAAGACGCGTCCGGGGTGCCGGGCCAGGTAATCGAGCAGGCGGAACTCGGTTGCGGTGGTGGTGGTCAGCTCGCCGCGCACCTTCAACTGCATTGCGTTGGCGTCGATGATGACCTCTTCAAAGCTGATGATCGAGGGCGTGGTGGGACGCTCAAAACGCCGCAGTACCGCTTTGACGCGGGCTATCAGTTCGCGGGTAGCAAAGGGCTTGGTGATGTAATCGTCGGCGCCAAGTTCCAGTCCCAGCACGCGGTCGTTCTCCCCGGCGCGCGCGGTCAAAAAGATGATGGGAACGGTGGACAGCGCGGGGTTGGAGCGCAGGCGGCGGCAAACGTCCAGGCCGTCCCCGCCGGGAACCATGATATCCAGCAGAAACAACGCCGGAGGCTGGCGCTCGGCATCGGAAATCACGTTGGTTGGTGTGTGGTACAGCCGGGCCGCAAAACCCGCTGCCTCAAGATGATGCTGCACCAGTCTCGCAATATCGGAGTCGTCTTCCAGTACAAATACGGTTTGGCTCAAAACGGTCTGCCTCGCCCGGCGGCCGTTGATTTTGAGGGTGCTAAGGCCGCACGGAACTATGAACAGATTAATGCAATGAGGCAAATAGATTGCAAACGTTGTGTGAATTCGAGGGGATAGCCGGCTGACAGGGTGACTGGCTGGCCGATCGGCTGCAACTTTTTCTTGACTGTAAGATGCGGACTCTGCAAGGCTTAGGGGGCGCAACGCCAGCGCGCGCAACTCCGCCGCTTTGAAGGCGCGGAGACCTCGACAAATCCATCGGAGGGATCATGAAAAAATATATTGCGGAACTCGTTGGCACCTTTTTCCTGGTGTTCTTTGGCGTGGGTACGGCTGTGGTTGCAGGCGACAAGGTGGGCATTGTCGGCATTGCCTTCGCCTTTGGACTGGGATTGGTTGCAGCCGCCTACGGGATCGGGCCCATCTCCGGCTGTCACATCAACCCGGCGGTCAGCATCGGTGTTTGGGTAGCCGGACGCTTGAAGACGATCGACCTGATCGGCTACTGGGTAGGTCAGTTTGCGGGCGCCACATTAGCCGCGTTGGTGATTTATCTCATCGCCAGCGGCGTCGGCGGCGGTTACAACATTGCCACCAGCGGGCTGGGACAAAACGGCTTTGGACCCGGTTACCAGGGAGGCTACAGCCTGACTGCGGCCATTCTCTATGAAGTTGTGGCCACGCTCTTGTTTGTGATCGTCGTCCTGGGCTCAACCCAGGATGTAGCCCCCGCGGGCTTCGCCGGACTGGTGATCGGCCTTACGCTGGTGGCCGTTCACCTGGTTGGTATTCACATCACCGGAACCAGCGTGAACCCGGCGCGCAGCTTTGGACCGGCGGTCTTTGCGGGCGGGCAGGCAATCTCGCAGCTTTGGGTTTTTCTGCTGGCGCCATCCGTGGGAGGAGCGATCGCCGGCATGCTCTTCCGCTTGAAGGCTCTGGAAGCGGACTGAGAAGCGGGCAATCAGCGAAAATTCCGCACAAAAAATCCGGGGAGCTGCCGATCGATTGGCAGCTCTCCAGATTTTGTTTTATGGCTAACCGCGACTCAAGCGACGGAATCGCCGGCTTCGAGTTCGACGATGTAATCCACCACCGCCTCGCTCCAGCCGTCAACGTGCGTCCACGGGCCGTATCCCACGCCGTTCTGGTAGCTGGCCACATTGATCACGTAGCCCTTGCCCTTCGGCGCGGAAACCTGGTCGTGCGACTGCTCGTCGGTGATGATCACCAGCCGGTCATAGCCGTTCGAGAAGTCGGCCTCAACCTGCTTGAGAGCCGCCCCGAGGAAAGTTCCTCCGTGCAGCTGGCTCTTATCCAGCGCATCGCGCAGCGCCATTCCGCGGCGCGACGGCACCAGCACGGCAGACTGCGAGAAGGTATAGATGGTCACCTTCTCTGCGATTTCCCGCAGCAGAATTGCCAGCCCGTAGGCCGCGTCGCTGCGGCGCATCTCCGAACGGCCGGAGATGACCGACTCCATGGAACCGGAGACGTCCACCAGCAGCACGGTGTGGCCGGCGAGCCTGGCAGTGCGGCCTTCGAGGGCGCGGTACATTGCGGCCTCCAGTGCCTCTTCCCACTGCGGAGCGTTGCGCGCTGCAGCCAGAAAACGGAAAGGCAAAACCCGATCTGTCTTCAGAGCAGAGAGCGCTGAGAGCACCAGTTCCTCGCTGACGCCCGCGGTCTGCAGGTTGCGCAGGTTCCGCAACAGCGCCAGCGCACCCAGCTTGCGCTCGACGAGCAGCCGCTCCCATGCCTCGCGCTTCTCGCTTTCCCCGCGTCCGGCAGCCGAGAGCGCAACCTCCCAGGTATCGGGCGTGACCAGCTCGTTCTCAGCCAGACGCTTCCACAGGGCAGCCTGTGCCTCGTCAACGGGGCGGGCGTGCGAGAGGAAGAGCACGTCGCGCAGACGAACCGCTCCGGCGCGATCGTACTTGGCCAGCGCGTATTCGTCGAACTTGCCGAATGCCGCGGCCAGTCCCTTCTTCACCTGGGCAGAGAGCGGCTGACGCCCGCCTGCCCAGTAGATGGCGACAAACTCGCTCAGTTCGTCGGCTCTCTGGATCACGCGGGTTAGAGTCTCGGCAACCAGTCCTCGATGCGTGGCGTAGCGCGCCATCTCGCGCACCAGAAGCAACGGTGCGTGGCGCAACTTCATCCGCTCGCGGGCCTCCACAGCCAGCGCTGCAACCTTCTCCGGCGCAACCTGCGGAACCAGTTCGTGGATGCGGCCTGCGATCTGCACGCCGTCCTCATAGAACTCGCCCTCCCACAACATGCAGGAAAGAACGCTGCGCCGCAGCGCCTGCTCTGGAGTGATGGTCTTGGCCGGCGCTCCCTCGTGGGTGCGCGGGCGCGGCTTGGTGGACTTGAATACGTTCAGGCGCATGGTGCGCCTCCTTTCAGTGTTCAAAAAATCCCTGCCGGGGAAAAGTCGGCCTCGGATAGCTCCACCAGATTACTCTCTGGCGGCAGGTATCGAACCTGCCCCTCCGCTTGCGCGGCGCTCTACCGTCGATGAACCCGAGCCCTGCGCCACCGGCAGACTTATACGAATGGCTGTAGGTTGGTGATTGACTGTTGACTCGATTTGCGAAAAACATGGCCGGGGAACAAGCGGCTACGGACTTTTTGCGGCGCTCTGCCACTGAGCTAACGGAATTTGCATTCCGTACGGGAATCGAACCCGCGCCTCCGGCTTATCAGGCGAAGTAACCGTTGCCTACGCCACCGGCCAAGGTGGATGATTGGGCGCGGTTCAAAAAGCGCACCATCGAACAAAAGTATTGGCCGGGGAACAAGCGGCTACAGAACATTAAGCTGATGTCCTACTTTTGAACGACGCATACGCGGCCAGCGCTTGCGGCGGGATTCGAACCCGCATCCTCAGCTCCCGAAGTATCCGTTGCCTACGCCACCGGCCAAGGTGGTTGATCGGTTGATCGGCGCGCATCCGACGAGTTGCGCCGAGAAAAAGTTTTTTGGCCGGGGAACAAGCGACAACGGTAAGTTGCTCTTTGCTCTACCCACTGAGCTACCGGGATTTGCACCCCGAGCGGGACTCGAACCCGCAACCGAAGTAACCGTTGCCAAACACCACCGGCCAAGGTGGCTGATCGGCGCTTTAACAAGCCACGCCGAGCGAAAAAGCTTTGGCCGGGGAACAAGCGGTTGCGGAACAGAGGCGTCCTAAGCCACTAGACGACCTGAGCTTGCGCTCAAGGCAGGATTCGAACCTGCGTCTCCCGCGTAACAGGCGAAGTATCCGCTACCTACGCCACCGGCCAAGGTGGATTTCAAAGAAATTGCGTTTGCAAAAAATACCGCACCGGGGAATAGTCGAAGAGAGTTTGGAAGAACCGCTCCCAAGAGCGGCCCGCCCAGCAGAGTTTTTAATTCTGCTTTTCGTGGCAGGAAGTAACTCTGTTCATTCGCCACCGGCACTACTTACTAACTTAATCCGAGTTAGAAGCAAGGGTCTCCTCTAAGCAACAACTAAGTCGCTGCGGCGAGAGTAAGAACTTGCCAGGCTGCTAGCTCAGCCAAAGTTCCCCGAGGGAACAAGCGAAGACAGGTCGCTTTGCGAGTGACAGTCGATGAATCTGGCTTCTACGCCACTCGTGAAAGATCAATGTTCATACGGATGCGTAGGATGCAGGCGCTGGCTTATAGCGAATTGACGCACCACGCCCGGCGACCGGAGCAGCTTGATTCAAGCGGCTTCAGCCTACGCATCGAAATTTGAATTGCGTTTTTCATCGGGCATTCTCCTACGCAGTTAGTACTTTGCCATAAGTCAAGTTAGAATGCAAGTGCTTTCTGTATATATTTAAAAAAATATTCCAGCGAGTTATCCGGGAAGGTAGACTAACTTTCATCCGCGCAATCCTGTTCCCTTCAATCGCACTCATGATTTACGCTTGAAAACCATGGGCGGCATTCTCTCGTTTGCCGCGCATTCAAGGAGGTTCGCGTGACCTGGTTGCTGTTGCTGGTGGGCGTGGTGGTGGGGATGTTTTCAGGCGTGGTGGGAATTGGCGGCGGCGTCTTGTTTGTCCCCGCGCTCATCTTGCTGCTCGGCATAGATCAGCACAAGGCGCAGGGCACTTCGCTGGGCGCGCTGCTGGCGCCGGTCGGCATCTTCGCATTTTGGGAGTACTACCGCAAGGGCAACGCCGACCTGCGCGTAGGGTTGCTGCTGGCCGCAGGCTTCCTGGTAGGCGGATACTTCGGCGCCGTGGCTGCGCAATATATTCCAGAGGTTTGGCTGCGGCGCATCTTCGCTGTTGTGCTCGTCGGCATCGGTGGCCACATGTGGTTCAGCAAGTAGAATGACTCAGGTTGTGGCAACAAAGCGCAGACGCACGTAGTCGCCGGTCCAATTCCCTTCCTCGTCGCGCAGTGCGGGCGCGAGAAGAGTGGCGGTCTCCTCAACAATGGTTTCTCGAATCTCTTCCGGCAGGCTTTCGAGCACCCCGCTGCGAAAGGTCCTGAGCCAGCCGGTCATGCCGCTCTCAGACAGAATCGTAGGCCGTGGAAAATGGGAGATCTGCCGCATCTTGAATCCATGCCGCTCCAGGCGTCTCGTATAACTTTCCGGAGTGGGGTAGTAATTCACGCCGTCTTCGCGGTCATAATAACCATGGCGCGCCAGAACCGCCATCAGCGCAACTCGAATGGCGGCGATATTGCCGTGACCGCCCATCTCCGCCACAAAGCGGCCGCCGGGCTTGAGCACGCGCCGCACCTCAGTCATCATTTCGTCCTGACCGTGCACCCAGTGCAGAGCAGCGTTGGAAAATACGGCATCGAACGATCGGTCAGCAAACGGCAGCAATTCCGCGCAGCCTTCATGTGCATCGATTCCTCGTGAACGCGCAGCGGCAAGCATTTCGGGCGAGGCGTCCACGCCCACCACGACCGCTCCAGCAGCGGCGATGCGCTGAGTCAATTGGCCATCGCCGCAGCCCAGGTCGAGGATTCGCTCACCCGGCTGTGCAGCCAGCCACTCCAACACGCCGCCCGCCAATCCGTGGACAAATGCGCCGTTCTTTTCATATGCCTGCGCATCCCAGGATTGCGTCATGAACAACCTCCACTCCTAGTCTGATCGAGGCAGGAGCATAAGGCAAAGTTATTCTATTTTGCTTGTGGATAAGAACTTCTTATAGAGGATTATCCAACCGGGATAAGCCCCGAAAGCGCATCAGATCGATTGCACCGGCAGCAGCGTGAGGTCATCCACCAGTCCCACTTCCTTTTGCACAAAGGGTTCGCCATAGCGCACCCCGGCCAGCATTCCGTAATGGCGTGCCTCGGCATAGGTTCGTTCGCGAATCGCTTCTTCGGGAACAAACAGGCCGCTGCCGGCAGGCTGGTTCGCATATTGTGAGCGGTAGGCCATCAGTGCAGCGTGGCGTTGGTCGATGAAATTAGAAATGTCCACTATGAAGCCTGGGCGCACGTCGGCATAGAGACTGGCGTAGACAATTTTGAACGGACGATGTGGAACTGTGTCCGTCTCGATCTTGGTGAGGCCGGAGAGAAAGCAGGCCTGGTAGCCAAGTGCGGCGACGATGGCGTGATCGGGGTGGCGCGCCTGCCAGTAAGGCAGGATAACGACGCGAGGCCGGAGCAGCCGCAGAACGCGCACGATTTTCGTGCGGTTTTCAAGGGTATTTTCTATTGCACCGTCGGGGAGATCTAGAGCCTGGCGCCAGGTTACGCCAAGTAATCGGGCACCCTCTGCCGCTTCGCGGGCTCTCTCTTCCGCGGTGCCACGGGTTCCGGCTTCACCTTGGGTCAGATCGAGAATGGCGGTGCACAGACCGCGGGAGGCCATGCGCAGCAGGGTTCCGCCACAGGTTTGTTCCACGTCGTCGCGGTGCGCGGCGATGGCCAGAATATCGGCCACGAAGGGATCAGGGACGGAATCGGCAGTCATTGGCGATTGCTCCCGATGAACGAAGGAGATCCAGGCTCGTCAACTCCCGCCCGGATCTCTTACCAGTGTTCACTGACCTCTGTTCACTGTCCACTGAATTCAATAAACGGTATTGTTGCTGTCGGAGAGTCCATCCATGTACGCAACGTCAGCGGCTACACCGGTCACGGTTACATACTGGTTGTCGATCGACGAGCCGTCCACGGTGGAGTAGATATAAACCTGGCCTCCGATCGCCGTGTAGATCTTGTGCAAGCCAGTGACCGCCGCAATACCCGTCCCGTCACCCAGGTAAGGCTCCAGCAGGGTAACGCTGGGACTGGTGGGGTTGCTTACATTGACCATGGTGAGGCAACCGTAGCCGGAAGGGTAGAGAGCTGGAAAAGTGGCGCGCACTCCGTTGGTGCACTTGGTCATCGCGATCCAGAGAGTATTGTCGTCGGCCAGCAATATGCGGCTGGGCCCCTGGGGAATTCCGTCGCTGATTGAGATCGGGCTGGAGACAGCAATCGGGCTCTGAGATAAATCCAGCACCGTCAGGTTGCCGCCAAAGAGACCACTGGAGGCGAAATACTGCTGGCCCACAACGTAAAGCGTGGTGCTGTCGACCAGGGCGTTACTGGCGCCGCCGGGGACGGGGATGATGTTCATCGGAACGGTGTTTTTGTTGGCGCAACCCGAAACGGATGGGTTGCAAGGCAACAGCCCCGACTGCTGCCCGAGAAGAAAGATCATGGGGGCGACGGGTAGAGGCGTAACCGAGGCCGCCGAGCCGCCGCACTCCGGACCGCAGCTGAGGATGTACGCCGTTCCGCCATCAACGGAGAAAACGGCCTTGACGGGGCGATCAAAGGTCAGGGCAGCGCCGTAGTACAAGCCCGCGTACGCCTGCGAATTAGGAGCCCCTGGCAATGACAGTGGGTCCGCATGATCGGGGCTTTGCGCCTGGAAGAGGCACCATTTGGGCGCGCTCTGCGGCTCACAGTCTACCGCGGCTTTGGGCCAGGTGGTGGTTCCCCCTGAATATGCAAGGGTCTGAGCCGCGGAAAGTTGTACGGGATAGTAGATGTAGTTCGAGTTCTGTACGAAGGCAAAGGCTACTGATCCGCCGGGATTCGTACTCACGCGATAGACTCCGGGCAGGCTCAGCGCATACGAGCCCCCGGCCGCCTGGTTTACCACCGTGAGCGCGTTGGCCGACTGGCTGGCGGCGAAAACGTAGCCTTGGCTGCGCGTGATGAAGATGCTGGAGGACGCCCCATTGAGGCCAGAGATCGATCCGCCCAGCTTTTCACTAGAATAGGTGATGATGTCGAAACTGCCGTCACCGGAGCCGTAGACCGCGCCGATCTGTTCTTCCGGCATGTTCTGGATGGTGATGGGCAATGCGCCCTGATAGCCGCTGATGGTAAACGATGCGGGAGAGTCGGTGTAGCCGCTGCGTATGTCGTAATAGGCATCCACGAATTGCAGCAAGCCCTTGCTCAAAGCGCTGGGGTTCTGGATTGCGATCAGAACGCGATTAGTCAAACCGCTAGGGGGCAAATTCCGGCCCGCAAAATAGGTGGTCTTGCCACAACCTGCCAGCGCAACCGCGGCCGCCAGGGCCAGCGCGATGCACATCCAAAGACTTGTCTGCTTCTTCAAAATCCCCTACCTCGACGATAAGCGCGGAGCCTGCCGCGGCGTAAACGAAATGATGGCGGTTGACGGTTAATCGAACAGAAGAGCAAGAAAAATCTCCCGTTCGGAACAGTTTGCTACACGTTTAATTACTCTCGAAGTATAACAAAGCAGGCTGATGGGTTGGCGCGCAGGGCGTGCGTAGCTTAGCATGGCAAATGAATGTCTCAATTCTCCGACATCTTTGCCGACAGGCCAATACTCGCCGACGGGGCCATGGGAACCGTGGTCTACGGGCGTGGCATCTTCATCAACCGGTGCTACGACGAGCTGAACCTCACCGACCCCGCTCTTATCCTCTCTATCCACGAGGAATATCTGCAGGCGGGGGCTGAAATTCTGGAAACCAATACCTTTGGCGCCAATCGATTCCGCCTTGCCCGGCATGGATTGGGCGAGAAAGTGGCTGAAATCAACGCGGCCGGCGTGCGCCTGGCCCGCCAGGCGGTGGAGCACCTGAAAGACAAGCAGGCCAGCGAGGGCTGGGTTGCCGGTTCGGTGGGTCCCCTGGGGGTACGGCTGGAGCCACTGGGCAAAACCGGCCTGGACGAAGCCCGCGCGGCCTTCGCAGAGCAGATGCGCGCTCTCGTCGCAGCCGGCGTCGACCTTCTGATTATTGAAACCATGCCCGCTCTGAACGAGGCTCATGAGGCCCTGGAAGCCGCACGAGAGACCGCACCCGATCTTCCTGTAATGGTAATGGTGACCGTTGACGACGAGGGTAACTGCCTCGACGGCGCTTCGCCCGAACAGGCCGCTGCGTTGCTCACTGAATGGGGCGCGGGAGCGATCGGCGTAAACTGCTCCACCGGCCCGGCTACTGTGCTGACCGCCATCGAGGCCATGCGCTCGGCCACCACTCTGCCGCTGGCAGCCATGCCCAATGCCGGCATGCCGCGAGCCGTCGAGGGCCGCAACATCTATCTCTGCTCGCCGGAGTACATGGCCAGCTTCGCTCGCAAGGCCATCAACGCCGGAGCCCAGTTTGTGGGCGGCTGTTGCGGCACCACCCCCAACCACATCCGCGCCATGCGTTCGGCCATTCGGGCCGTTGACGCACAGACACGCGTGGAGGGAACTGGCACGGCGCCGGCGCTCACCTCTGAGACCCCGCCCGCACCGCTCGGTGAGCGCTCCCGCATCGGCTCGCTGGTGGAGCAGGGCAAGTTCATTACCCTGGTTGAGATCGTTCCGCCCAAGGGGATCGCCTGCACTAAAGAGGTTGACGGTGCGCGGCTTCTGGCACAGCTCGGCGTTCACGCCATCAACGTGCCTGATTCGCCTCGCGCCTCGGCCCGTATGAGTGCGCAGAGCTTGGCGGTCCAGATTCAGCAACAGACCGGCATCGAGACAATTCTCCATTACACCTGCCGCGACCGCAACATTTTAAGCATTCAGTCGGACCTGCTGGGAGTGGCTTCACTGGGCCTGCGCAACATTCTTTGCGTAACCGGCGATCCACCCAAGCTGGGCAACTACCCTGATGCCACCGCAGTCTTTGACGTAGATTCCATCGGTCTGGTCAACATCGTGCGGAGGCTCAATCACGGACTCGATATTGGCTCCAACGCCATCGGGGCCAGCACCAACTTCACAATCGGCGTAGCGGCCAACCCCGGCGTTCCCGACATTGAGCAGGAACTGCGCCGCTTTGCCTATAAAGTCGAAGCCGGCGCGGAGTACGCGATCACCCAGCCGGTCTTCGATATGCGTCTGCTGGAGATCTTCCTCGAACGCATCGAGGGCTTCCGGATTCCGGTCATCGCCGGTATCTGGCCGCTCACCAGCCTGCGCAACGCCGAGTTCATGAAGAACGATCTGCGCGTCTCCATGCCAGAGGAGATTATGTTGCGCATGGCCCAGGCCGACACACCCGACGCAGCCCGCGAAGAAGGCATCAAAATCGCGCAGGAGATGCTGGAGCAGGTGCGCCCGATGGTTCAGGGCGTGCAGGTTAGCGCACCCTTTGGCCGCTACTCCGCCGCCGCCGACGTCATCGCAAGTGTGCTGGCGCAACAGCCACAGAATAACTGCACGGGGTAATCGCCATGCCGTCATTTGAAGAATCGCTCAAGAAACTGGAAACTATCGTCGATCAACTGGAAAAGGGCGACCTCGCCCTGGAGGAGTCGCTGAAGCTCTTCGAAGAGGGCGTAGGCCTGTCCGCCGCCTGCAAGCAAGAGTTAGACGCCGCCGAGGGCAAGGTGCAGATGCTGGTAAAGCAGCGCGACGGATCGCTCAAGCCCGAACCCTTCCTGACCGAGAAGCAGTTTTAAGAGTAGTTGTCAGAAATTCGTGCTGTTCAGCGGCGCGAATTCTGCGCAGCCGGAACAGCATCTCCGGCAAAAATCCTATTCTTCGTCAGCCCATCTGACTGGTCTTTGCCTCGGCGAGAAGACCGCGGGCCAGTGCGCGGATACCGAAGTCGAAGCCGCGGTCAGAAAAATCGACCGCGAACGGCATTGCCTCTAAAAGGCGCGGAAATTCGTCCGGCGTAACGCTGTGCGCCATGGCTTCAAGCTGCTCTGGCGAGGGCCGCTTGTCTGGGCCGGCTGCCACCATCCCTGCAACACCGCGCACGGCGGCGGCGATTGTGTTCATCCCCGCAAACGCTTCAGCCGGCGGCAAACCGGCATCCCGCAGCACTCCGATAAGCAGCTCCACAGGGCGCAATGCGGCAAGAGTGGCCGGACCGCGCGAAAGCACGATCGGCAGCGCGTTGGCGTGGACCAGCATGGCGTCAAGGTATGCGTGCGCTGCACACAGAATGCGCTCCTCGGCGGGGTCTTCCGGATGATCGACGGATAGGTCGATGCCGGCCATGACCGCCTCCACGATGGCGTCCAGTAGCGCCTGCTTGTTGGGAATGTGATAGTAAACTGCCATGGGGTCGACCCCCAATTCCGCGCCCAGCTTGCGCATGGAGAGAGCGTTGAGGCCGTCGCGGTCAACCAGCGCCAGAGCCGTCGAGACGATCTTTTCGCGCTTGAGAGGCGCTCCCGGATCATTCCTGCGCTTGAGAGGTGATTTATGTGCTGGAAGGCGCGATTTGTTGCTTGACGGCACTGGCTCTGGCTCCTCCTAGCTCGATCCGGGCAGCTCAACAACAAAAGTAATTGTACGGCGTAGAACTGGCAAGTCACTATAAAAAAAGAAGATAGAGACCTGCAGAAATTTAACCGAAAACCGCATAATAATGACGTTGACAAATATACTCTACAGCGTAGAATATCTACATGAATCGATTTCTACATTGTAGAAATCGAATTGCAAAACCGAAAAGGAGTTCTCCCATGCGCATCACGATTCTGAATGGAGACCCTGATCCCGCTTCGGAGTTTCAAAGCTATCTCCAGACGGTTGCCCAGCGGCTGGAAGCATTGGGCCACACGGTCACCACGATCGATCTTCGTGAACTCGACCTGAAAAACTGCTCCGGCTGTTTTGGTTGCTGGGTAAAAACGCCGGGTGAGTGCGTCCAGCGCGGTGACAACGCGAAGCTCTGTCGGGCTGCAATCGAAGCCGATCTCCTTCTGCTAGCCTCACCCGTCACCATGGGCTTTACGACTGCCCTGCTCAAGCGCGCCGCCGACCATATGATCGCTCTGATCCACCCTTACTTCGTCGTAGAAAATGGCGAAGTGCATCATCGATCGCGCTATGCGCATTACCCGAAATTTGGCCTGCTGCTGGGTGCAGGCGGCGACAGCGACGCAGAAGATATTGAAATCACCACGGCGATGTGGGGCCGGATGGCACGCAACATGAAATCCCGAATGGTCTTCGCCGCGGCAACAAATCGTTCCACAGAGGAGGTTGCGAATGAAATCGCTCTTGTTGCTTAATGGATCGCCGCGTGGCGAGCGCTCCAATTCCATGAAGATGCTGGCGCGGGTAGCCGAGGGCTGGGCACAAGGCGGAGGAAGAACGCCTGAGGTGCTTCACCTGGCGCGGAAAGCTGATTTCAACTGTGCCGTCGAAGCCTTTGTCGCAACCGATGTAATGCTGCTGGGATTTCCGCTCTACACCGATTCCATGCCCGCTCTTGTGAAGGCGTATATCGAGGCCCTTGCCCCGTACGTGGCTGTTGCGCAGTCCGGCGGCGTGAACCCGGCGCTCGCATTCCTGGTGCAATCCGGCTTTCCTGAGGCACTGCACTCGCGCCCGGTTGAGCGCTACCTCGAAAAGCTGGCGCCTAGGCTGGGCTCGCCCTACGCGGGCACCATCGTTCGCGGTGGAGGCGAGTCGCTGCAAGCAATGCCAGACCGTGCGAACAAGAAGCTGTGGACGCGGCTGCGGACGCTGGGCGGGCAGCTCGCGCGCGACGACCACTTCGGCGAAGCGGAATTGAAGGCGGTTGCCGGCATCGAGCGTTTTTCACCCGTTGCCCTGACGCTGCTCTCTCTGGCCGTCAAGCTGCCCATCACGCAGTTCTACTGGAACAGTCAGCTCAAAAAAAATAGCGCATGGGATCGCAGGTTTGCGGCTCCATACGGGACGGCCAATTGGTTCCGGGACTGACGCGCCAGCGCAAGCAGAAAACCAGCTCTGCGAAATCCGTTCCAGGGCGGCGGGTCTGAAGAGTGCCTGCGCCGGGTATGGGCCAATTCCGGGCTAGCCTCATTCCGTGTTCCCTATTCCCTGTTCCCTGCTTTTTTTGCGAGCCGTGCCAGCACGGCCTGTTCGCGGAGAACCTGCTTTAGCGGACGCGCCGGAGTACCCCACAAAACCGTTCCCGGTTTGAGACCTTCGTTGGTGACCTTTGCGCCGCTGAAAACTCCGGCCTGACCGCCGAGAATTACGCCGGGGCCGATGTGGGCGTGCTCGCCGATGCCCACCTGGCCCGCGATCACCGCGCCATTGCCCACCGTGCACGAACCGGAGAAGCCGGTTAGAGCGACGAGGATTACGTCTTCACCGATATCGCAGTTGTGGGCCACGTGGACCAGATTATCCGTCTTGGTTCCGCGGCCGATTCTCGTCTGCTTCAGCGCACCGCTGTCGATGGTGGTGTTGGCGCCGATCTCCACGTCGTCTTCAATGACCAGAGTTCCCTGCTGCGGAAACTGCGTATAGGCGCCCGTTTTGGAATCACGCACATAACCGAAGCCATCTGCGCCCAGCACCGCTCCGGCATGGACAACAACGCGATTGCGCAACGTAATTCCCGGATATAGAACAGCGTGGGGGTAAATGCGGCAGTGATCGCCGATGCGGACGCGCTCGCCAATCACCGCGCCTGCTTCGATGCGCGTTCCGGCACCTATGCTGGCGCCTTCGCCGATTACCGCGCAGGGGCCGATGCTCACTTCTGCACCGAGTTCGACTCTTTCGCCAATCACTGAAGTGGGGTGCACTCCGCTTGCGGACGGAGCCGGCGAAAGCAGTTTGGCAGCGCGCGCAAACCAGAGTCGTGGCTGGTCGGATTCAACCACCTGCTTACGCTCGAAATTCGGCAGCGGCTCCGCAGAACCTGCGCGAAGAACGACGGCTCCTGCCTTACTGGCGAGAGCCTCCGCTGTAGAGGTGGCGTCCTCAGCAAAAATGAGATCCGATGGGCCGGCAAGCAAGGAAGAGTTCACGCCCTGGACCACAAAATCCGGGCTGCCCTGCGCCAGTTTGCCGCCTAATGCTTCGATCAGTTCAGCCAGCGTCATGCTTGCCTCCTCGGATGCGCAAGATGCGAAAAACTTAGTAGATTCCCGGCTCGCTCGCTGGCCTTGTTTTCCAGCGGCGGTGAATCCACAACCACTGGTCAGGATAGCGCCGAATCCAGGTTTCGATCGCCTGGGTGCATTGTTGCGTTGCAGCGAGAATATCGGCCTGGTCGTCGCCGGTGCGAGTGAAGGTCAGCTCCGGACCGAAGTGCAGAACGTAGTGGCTCTCGGCCTCCTCCCATAGCATGAAGCCGGGCAGCACGGCAGCGCCGGTCTTGAGCGCCACGTGGGCCAGACCGGTGGCGGCGCAGGCTTCCACTCCAAAGAACTTTACGAATGCGCCCTGCGGCGGGGTCATATTTGTGTCCGTCAGAATGCCTACGGTCTGGCCGGTGCGCATGGCTGTGATCAGGCCACGGCCGAAGTCGTCCTTGTGCAGCACGTGATTGCCATGCAGGCAGCGGATGCCGTTCACAAAATCGTCCAGCCGGCGATTATCGAGGCGGCGAATCACCATGCCCATCGGATAGCCCATCAGGGAGTGGTAGAAGCTGCTCAGCTCCCACGCGCCCAGGTGGCCGGTGAGCACCAAAACCCCTTTGCCGCGGGCCTTTGCCGCCAGGTAGTGGTCAAGCCCTTCGGTGCGAATCCAGTTGCTGGTGTTTTCAGCGGTATAGCGCTGCATGCGGCAGAACTCCACCAATTGCCAGCCAAGATGGATATAGACCCGGCGGAGAATTTGTTTCCTGGCATTTGAGGAGAGGTCAGGCAGAGCCAACTCCAGGTTGCGTTCGCCCACGCGGCGCAGGCGAATGTGCACCCAGTAAACGGCGAACGCCAGCACCCCAGCCAGCCGGCGAGCCAGCCCGCGCGGCAGGCGCCCCAGACCGCGAGCCACAGGCACCACCAGCCAATACTCGAGATTCTCATGCATCGTGGAAGGCAAAGAACATTTTAGCCTCCTTGCGCGGATCTTTGCCGCAAAACTAGTTGGGCCTCCCGCTGCCGGAAGGCCCTTCATCAAACTCCTGGTTGCTGCGTCTAGCGGTTCCTGGCCTGGACAAAGTGGTGCGCCACGCTGCGGACAAATGGCACCGCTGCTGGAGGAACCGCAACATCGCCCTTCAGGATGGCCTCGAAGCTGTGCGCCCTGCCGTAGTAGACCTCGGTGTCCTCAGAGTTTTGGCTCACGCTGGTTCCATCCAGGTCGATACCGGCAAACAGGCCCTTGCTGCGCGAGTAAGTAAGCAGTTCGGCGCTCATCTTCCAGTCAGTGGCGGCCTGGGTATTGCGACCCACCGGCCCGGCAGAGGCAGCCGCGTCACCACCGATCTTGAATTTGTCTTTAAGCAGATCCTGGAATCCGCGATCGTTGACCGCGACCAGAACCAGGTCAGTGGACTGGCCGCCAATCTGCAATCCCCATGAACCGCCGGCCATGCGAATAAAGACGGGCCCGCTCCAGCCGTGGCCGGTGCGGCATGTAACCACCCCCTCGCCCCACTGGGCGCCGAAGATAAAGGCTCCCTTTTTCAATCCTGGCACAATGCCGACGCAGGTGGCCTGCTCGAGGATATTCAGCGGAAGGCTCTTGTCATTGGCATTCAGAATCTCGTCCAAAACGATTTTGGAGGCGTCAATGCGTGCCTGCAAATCTTCCCGCGAGGAGGCGGCATATGCAGCGTTGCTGAGCATGAAGCAAGCCAAAAGCATCAGGCAGATGGAAGAAATGATCTTTTTCATATCCGAATCCTTTTCGCTCCGCGGCCATTCCAGGCGCGGGTGGTTGTTTTCAGAAGAATCACCCTCGACGGCAATTACGATATGGGACAGACGGAGGAATACCGCGGACGGGGCAACCCGAATCCAAGCATAAATCATCCCCTGGCCAAAATGCAGCAGCACGCCGCAACAGCCTGACCTCTCCGGCTGCCCACGGAATGAGAACAGCACCGCAACTTTTCATCCCTGGATGTGTCGGGAGAAGCAGGAAAGGGCGCAATGAGTCGAAGCCCTGACTGTTTTTGGTCAGAAACATAAAAAATGGAGTTCCCGGGATTATGAATATTGGCCCCCCGGGAACTCCATGCCTTTGTTCTGGATATTACTTATTGGAAGAGTATGGAGGACTGGTTTTCTCCTAGTCTGAGCAATATAGCTCAATAGATACATTACTAAAGGATTATGGACTAACGTAACTGTTTATACGCAAAACCCTTCCCCGATGATTCCTCGTAGTTAAATTTTGCAAGAAATAAAACAGGATAGAAATAGAGGATTTGCCCTCGAATTCTGACGTTTTTGGGGAGAAGACTGTGCGGGTGTGCAAGACCGTTTTTTCGGTGCAAAAGCCCGAAAAACAAAAAAAGAGGAGTTCCCAGGCTTCATGGAAAAACATGCTGCCTGGGAACTCCTTTCCCCAGATCTGCGTTGTTTCTGTTAACAAGTCTGTGGGAAACATAACGATGAGGCAAGATTACATAGGTAGTGTGTATCAAGGTAACTACCCTGTGATGCCTTAGGAAATGGTAACCATGCGGCTTCTTCTCTTGCTTTCCCGCCATGACCTTTGGATTTACCTGGCACCCGACGGATGAAAATGTGTGATCAAGCATACAAAGAGCCCGGACAATCGCCCGGGCTCTCTTGTTTGCGACCGTTGAATGTCGGTGATCAGTTGATGGTGTAGGTCGCCGTTGCCACCGCGCTGTTGGTGAAGCCCGAGGCCACTGCGATTGCCTTGATGGTCATGGTCGAAGAGACAATAATCGGCCCATTCGATGCGACGCAGCAAGGCGGATTACTGAAGATCATCGACGCAGTGGTTGGCGTTGAGCCATTGGTTGTGAAATAGACCGTGTTGCCGGCATCGGCGCCGTCGGTCATATCGCTAAGGTAAACCGTCTGCGCGGTGGAGTACGTTCCGGCCGGAGGAGTGAAGGTCGGCACGTCAGCTTTCTTCCCGGAGGTTGCGATGGTGTAAACCGCCGAACTCACCGCGCTGGTCCCCGTATAGCCAGGCACCGTGGCGATGGCTTTCAAGGTCTTCGTCCCAGAAACAGTGATCGGCGTAATCGATCCGGAGTTTGAGTTGCTGTTGCACGCGGGGCCCGGGTTGCTGCAGGCCACGCCGACATACTTCGTAGAAGCTGTCGTCGGCGTCGATCCGTTGGTGGTGTAGTAGAACGTCGCCGTATCGTTGTTGGCGCTGGCCGTACTCAGCACCACCGGCAGAGCCGTCTTGGCGGCATAGCTGCCTCCCGGCGGGCTGAAGACCGGCGCTGCGATCGTCGTGCCGGTCACAGTGATCAGAATCGACGAGCTCTGGGTCGCATTGTTAAAGGATGCGGTGTTCAACGCGTAGAGCGTATACGTTTGGGTTGCAGTCGGGGTAATGGTCACGCTTCCGCTGCACGGGCATGTGCCCGAAAGTCTCAACGGGCCAATGTTGTCGATGTAGATGTAGGGGACGCCGGTCTCCGAGCCAAAGTTGGCATCGTAATTGGTGCCATCTACTGTGTAACTGAAGGTGACTGAAGAACCGGGGTTCACGGTGGTCGGAGTCGCGCTGAAGCTGGTGATCGTCGGCGCGGTTTCAGGATAGTCTGACGGGGCCGACGACGAATCCATGCCCTTGTATTCGGGAGTCATCTGGATGACGTCGAAGTCTGAGGCGGTGATGGTTTTCAGATTGCCCAGATCGCTGTCGTTCCAGTTCGGATCGGTGTCGCCGATAAAGAAGAAGTCGCTGCCGTTATCCGCCAGGATCATGCCAAAATTCTTCAGCCCGTTCAAAATGGCCTGGTTGATGGCGGAGAAGCTGGAGACGTTTACGCTTGACCGCAAGCGCAACCGCGCGCCTTCCGGCAGCAGGTTGGCAGTCGTTGTACTACTGGCCGCATGGCTGGCCGGCAGTACAAAATATCCGCCGTTTGAATCGCCCAATGTCGGATCCATGGTAAAACGAACAGCGTGACTGACCGTGCCGGAGGCGGCTTCAGTGTATTTCAGCGTTCCGGCAAAGATCGACAGGCCGGCAGCGTCGGCCGAGGTCCAGCCCCAGGGACGCGCGTTGTAGTTGACTCCGTCCCAGATCGTCTCGCTGGCAACATCGTAGTAACCGTTGCAGCGATTGGTCTGGAAAGTCTCATAGATCCAGCAGGTGTGACGGTCGAGAACCAACGTGTGATTATCGCCAATGTAGGTATCGGGCCATCCCGCGCAGTCGGTCGGATCGCCTTCAATGGCGACGTAATCTCCAGCGGGATACGGGGCAACAACATCTTCGCTTTCGGTGGCGTAATCAATCACGTTGATTCCCGCCGGGGTGGTGGTGCTGGAGTCGACGACAGTATAGGGAATGCCGCCGTCTGAGGCGTACTCACCGAACAGCGGATGCAACTTGGTTGAAGCGCCAACCTCTGCCATCAGCGCGGATGAGTTGGGATCGAGGGCAGCGCCAGAGATGTTGGTGTTCCACATGTTGGTCGAAGGGAAAGGAACAAAACTGTTCAACCCTCCGCCGTAAGGGCCGTAGGTGGGAGTGCCGACTGTCGCTCCGTTGCAAGCCGTCATTGAGCCGTACTGCGGATCCGATTGTGCCAATGCGATGGTTGCGAACAGCAAAAGACTGATGATCGAGCAGAGCGCCTTCAGTGCTGCTCGGGCGCCAATGGGTGCTTTCGGGGAATGCGACTGTGTGGTGATCATAATGCTCCTCTATGCTTCACTTGGATGAACGGCCAGCTTTGCCGGTTATCTAGAAAGCTGAAAAGTTTATTCAATGTAAATATTTTTTGCGGCGCCTTCATGGTAATCTACCTGTTTACTCTTGAGTAAACTTCTGACTGGGGGGCTTTCCTTTACCGCCCTGCCCCGCCTTGCCATGCGGAACCGGTGGAAGGTGCAGCGCGCGCATGGAAAGTTCTATCCGGTTGTCGGAGCCGGTCTTGCGCATCAAGCGGCCCACGTGGGCCTTCACGGTTCGCTCCTCAATGCCCAGTTGGCGGGCGATCTCGCGATTCGATCGGGCCATCAAAATATGTTCCAGCACCTCGCGCTCGCGATCGGTCAGGTGAGGGCCGGTGCTAATGAGGCTTGTATCAGAGACTTTGAGCAGCCGGTCAATCAGTTTTGAGAGCAGCCGCCGCGGCGCCCAGATTGATCCGCCGGTCACCACATCGATGGCCCGCCGCACCATCTCTGGGCCGGCCGTCAACTCCAGGTAACCCCTGGCGCCGGCAATGATTGAATCCATCACCAGTTCGTCGTTGCCTTCCGGGCCAATCACAATCAGACGGAGGTTGGGTCGCCTGCCGCGAATTCTGTTCAAAGTGTCCAGGTTGCCGGAGGCCGAACTGAGGTCCACAACCAGGTATTCGAGCGATGGTTCAGCCAGCAACTCCTCCAGAGTCCCTGGAACCGGGAGCAATGAGGGCTTGTCTTCCTGGATAGGCTGCTCAAAGATGCTGGAGAGCCCTGCAAGCCGGATGGGTTCGTCTGCCACCAGGCCGATTCGTTTTGGTGCGGGGTTGCGGGCAAAAACCATCATGTTTCCCCGTTCTCAAAACAAGATAACTGCGTACTGCGTCGTCTGAAAAGCAGACGTCATCTTCAAACAAGAGCTATTGCCCGTCGATTCCGCCCAGCCGGAATTTGCTCGCCCGCTTAGAGCCGGGGAAGCACAATTCCCTGCTGCTTCTGATACTTGCCTTTGCGATCCGCGTAACTGGTTTCGCAGGCTTGGTCGGAGCGGAAAAATAGAATCTGGCATAGCCCTTCGCTGGCATACACTCTGGCCGGTAACGGGGTAGTATTTGAAATTTCAAGGGTCGCGAAACCCTCCCACTCCGGCTCAAAAGGCGTTACGTTCACTAGGATTCCGCAACGCGCATAGGTCGACTTTCCAACGCAGATCGTCAGCACATCTCTGGGGATACGAAAATATTCTATTGAACGAGCCAACGCAAACGAGTTCGGAGGCACGATCACCGACCCTGCCTTCACCGAGACGAATGACCGCTCGTCAAAGGCCTTCGGATCGATAATAGCGCTGTTCACATTGGTAAAAATCTTGAATTCTTCTGAGACTCTGAGGTCATAGCCATACGACGAGAGCCCATAGGAGATGACCCCTTCATTGATCTGCTTCTCGCAGAAAGGCTCGATCATGCGGTGCTCGATGGCCTGTTCACGGATCCAACGATCGCTTTGAATCGACATGCGTCTCCCCTCTCTGGGCCATGCCTAACCCAGCAAAATTTACCACAGGTTTTATGTAAACTGAATCTTTGATATTACGAAAGATGCCCGCAAATGACAATAGTCAACTCAATCTCTGGTTACCATAGTTCCCACACTGGTAACAAAATCCTGAAACACGAGCTTCACAATCAGAAAATCCTAAATTTCCATTGTTCCTGTGTTCCAGAATCCGAATAAATCCTGTAGCATCAACCGGGTAAGGCGTAGTAAAGTCAAATCAGATCGCGCCAGCGAGGGTACTTCATTGATTAAGCAGGACATCGTCCATCATGTAATTGAGCGCACGGGCCTGCCGCGCACCAAGGCAGAAGCCGCGGTGGATACGGTCTTCGGGGGCCTCAAGGAGGCTCTGACCGCAGGCGAGCGCATCGAACTGCGCGGATTTGGCGTCTTCAGCGTCCGCGCGCGAAAAACCGGTATCGGCCGCAATCCGCGCACCGGCACCGAGGTGAGCATAACCCCTGGGAAGGCAGTTCGCTTCAAACCAGGCAAGGAACTGCACGCTCTTGAAACAGACAACACTCCACAAAAGTGAGCGTGCGATACAGTCAGGCGGCGGGGCATCTGCCGCGTGAGGTTTAAAGCAGAACCAGGCAGGCGGCCGAGTAAATCTGGCGCCTGGGCTGACGGGGCTTTCTGGACTCTCATACAACTGAGGACGAGTGCGGCATCCCTTCCTGCCTGTAGCCGCCATTAGAGGAGTCCGGTGCGCTCGATCTTCCGCAACTATTGCCTGCCGCTCATGCTGCTGGCCGCCAGCGCGATAACCACAACCGCCAACGGCGCCCGTTTCATGCACAACTTTCTGCTCGGGCTGCAACCGGTGGTGCGCGATAGCGATCTTTGGCCGTGGGGCTGGCTCGTCCGCAACCCGCAACTCTTCAAGACCGGTTGGTCTTTTTCGGCGTCACTGCTGGGCATTCTGCTCATCCACGAATTTGGCCACTATTTTGCCTGCCGCATTCACCGCATACGATGCACGCTTCCCTGGGTTCTGCCGGCTCCCACACTCAGCGGCACAGCCGGCGCCGTAATTCGAATCCGCACCCTCATTCCCACCCGCAACGCTCTCATGGATGTGGGCATCTACGGTCCGCTGGTCGGCTATGCCGCCTCGATCCTGGCCGTGGCCCAGGGCTTTCTGCTCAGCCGTCCTCTGGCGCACAATGCGCCCGTCCCCATCATTCCTTTCGGCGGCGAGCCGCTCACCATCCGCCTCGTCCACGCCCTGCTGCTGCGCTGGAAGCCAACCCTCCCCACCTTCGACTACACTGCGCCCCACCCGCTGCTTATCGCAGGATGGATTGGTTTGTTCATCACCTCGCTGAACCTGATCCCCGGCGGCCAGCTCGACGGCGGCCACATTCTCTATGCCATCTCTCCACGCGCGCACGGATTATTCACCAGAGCCCTGCCCTTCCTGCTCTTCTTTGCCGGAACATTTTACTGGGTGGGCTGGGTTCTGTGGGGCGTCTTCCTGATGATTCCCGCCATGCGCCACCCCCGCGTTCCCATCAGGCCGAGGCTCAGCCGGAGCCGTCTGGCACTGGGCCTCGTCGGCTTCGCGATCTTCCTGCTGACCTTCACGCCCACGCCGTTCTACGACAATTCGCTGATTGACTTCTTCCGCTAGGGGTAGCGAGCCCACGATACAACCGGGTGCCCAACCCTTCCCGATTTTGCGAAGGTGGGAAACGAATGCCGCTAGGTTACCGCGCCGGAGGCGGTCAGCCCCACCGCAGGGGTTCACATCAGCCGCAGCGCATCCACATCCACAATCAAGTTCCTCCGCGGCACGCCCGCCTGTTCGGCGTGACCAAGCATTCCACGCAGCGCCGCGTTCAATGCCTTGCGCGAACCAGCTTTCAAAATCATGTGAAAGCGGTAGATGCCTTTGATGCGTGCGATGGGTGCCGTGCATGGCCCAAGCACGCGCACAGCTCCGCTGTTCTCGTTTTGGATTAGATATTTGCCAAGGATAGACGACCATCCCGCCGCTTCTTCCGGTTTTTCTGACTGCACCAGCACGTTTGCCAGAACGCCGAAGGGCGGGTAATGCATCCAGCGTCGGTACTTCAGTTCGCGCTCCACAAAGCTCGCGTAGTCGTGCTTGCTTGCGGCCAGAATTGCGTAGTGGTCCGGATAGTAAGTCTGCACAACCACGCGGCCCGGCAGCTCGCCCCGCCCGGCGCGTCCTGAGACCTGCGTCATTAGCTGAAAGACCCGCTCGGCGGCGCGGAAGTCCGGCATCGAGAGCGCGTGGTCGCAGCCCACCACCCCCACCAGCGTGATGCCGTGAACGTCGTGTCCCTTCGCGATCATCTGCGTGCCCACCAGCAAATTGATCTCGCCGGAATGCAAGCGGGCCAGCATGTTCTCCAGATCGTAGCGGCCGCGCACCGTATCGCGGTCCATGCGTCCAATCCGCGCAAAAGGAAAGATCTCGCCCAGCCGCTCCTCGCCCTGCTGCGAGCCCGCCCCCAGATAGTAAAGGTGCTCGCTGTCGCACTTGGGGCAGCGCGCCGGAACCGTCCGGCGAAAGCCGCAGTAGTGGCACTCCAGCCGCTGCCCCGCACGCGCAATCCCCGCATCTTTTCCCGGGGCTCCCACGGACAGGTCTTGGTCCGTGGGGTGGTCAGCCGGCGGCTTATGGTGCGTCAACGAAATCGCGCAGTTCTGGCACTCCAGCTTTTCACCGCAGGCTCGACAAATGACTGAGAACGAGTAGCCGCGCCGATTGAGTAGAATCAGCGCTTGCTCGCCGCGCTCCAGAGCCTGCCGAGTCTGCTCCACCAGCGCGCGGGAAAAAAGCTGCTCCTGGCCCGACTCCTGAAATTCCTGCCGCATATCGATCAGTTCCACCTCGGGCAACGGCCGGTTCATCACGCGGTCGTTGATCTCGATGCGGCTATATTTGCCGGTGACCGAGTTCTGCCAGCTTTCGACCGACGGCGTCGCAGAACCCATCACCACCACCGCACCGGCCAGCTTGGCCCTCATCACGGCTACGTCGCGGGCGTTATAGCGCGGCGTTTCCTCCTGCTTGTAGCTCTGGTCATGCTCCTCGTCCACCAAAATCAATCCCAGGTTGGGCACGGGAGCAAAGATCGCCGACCGCGTTCCCACCACAATGGGCGCATCGCCGCGCCGTATCCGCCGCCACTGCTCGCTGCGCTCATCCGGCGTGAGTGCCGAGTGCAGAAGCGCCACTTTTTGCCCAAAAGCCTGGTCCAGCAGCCCAACCATTTGCGGCGTAAGTCCGATCTCCGGAACCAGCAGAATCGACGAAAGCCCACGATCCAGCGCCCTCTGCATCGCGGCCAGATAAACAGCCGTTTTTCCAGAACCAGTGACTCCAAAGAGCAAAAAGGCGTGGAACGCCCCCAGCGCCGTCACCAGCCCGGCCAGCGCATCCATCTGCGGGGGATTGAGCTTGAACGGAGCCGTAGCCGGCTGCAGTCCACCCAAATGAAAGGCCGCAGCCCGCTCGTCAATGCGGACCAGTCCGCGCCGCACCAAGGTTTGCAGTGTAGAGGAAGGCAGATCGCGCCGTCGCAATTCGGTCAGCGGCAACTCCCCGCCGCACGCCGCCAGCTCGGCCAGAATCGCCTGCTGTTTCGGCGTCAGCGCAGGCAAACGCGCTTCGGGAATCAGCACGGCAAACCGCTCCATCCGCCGCGCATCGCGCTCCACGGCCAGGGTCTCGCGGACAATCCATTTTCTTCGCACCAGCCCGGCCAGCACCGGCAGCGTAGCAGCCGTAGCCGTGCGCAATGTGGAAACTTTCACCGGCTCTCCCGACGCCAGGCGCGTAAGAACGCGATGCTCCAGGTCCTGTTCTTCGCCAGAAAGCTTCCCGTGCCGTTTCGAACCGCCTTTTGAACTCACCGGTTGTTTCGCACTGGTGAACGGTTTCAATCGATAGACCGGCGCTTCAGTCCCGGCATCAAAGCCGATAGAGTTGTCTGTGACGTTAGCCCCTGATGTATGCTCCTTTGAAACCCGCCTGGCGGATCTCAACGAATCCCCATCCAAACTCCCCGCCAGCACATCGCGCCCCAGATCGGTGATGCGATAATAAACCGTCCGCCGCACCTCTGCCATCAGCGGCAGCATCCCGCGCAGCACTTCGCCCAGCGGCGCCAGGTAATACTGGGCCATCCATTCAGCCAGCGTGAGCAACTGGTCGCTGAGCAGCGGTTCCTCGTCCAGCACCGCCTCAAGAAAGCGAACCTCGACTTCCGCCGGCGCTTTGGCGTTTAGCCCGGTAACCACCCCGATCAGCTTTTCGTTGCGGAACGGCGCAATCACCCGCGCTCCACGCTGCGGGTGTTGCTCCTCCCTCACCGCGTAGGTGAACGTGTGATCCAGCGGAACCGGCAGCGCGACTTCGCAGTAAGCGGGCATGGGAGTCAAGCATCAGTTTAGGGGATTCCGCTTCATGAACGTGCATCCGGAGAGAATATCGCTCCAATCAGCCCTTGCATTCCCGCCCGCGCGCAGTACAATTCGTCCTGATGACACCCAAGACCAAATCGACCGCCGCTCTGGCCTCCGGCAAAAAGCCGGGTACCTCGCCCACCACCAAAGGCCCCATCACGCTGTGCATCGACATTGGCGGCTCGGGACTCAAGGCCATGCTGCTTGACGCGGCCGGCAAACCGATCAGCGAGCGGCAGCGCGTCCCCACCCCTGCCATTCCGACGCCAAGAGCGGTATTGGCCGGTCTGGACAAATTGCGCAAGCTGATCGACAGAAAATTCGATCGCGTCTCGGTCGGTTTTCCCGGCGTCGTCAAGCGCGGAATAACCTACGCAGCCGTCAACTTGCACCCATTGTGGTCAAAGGAGTTCCCGCTGCAGGCGGAGATTGCAAAGCGCTGGAGAAAGCCCACCCGCGTGGGCAACGACGCCGATGTCGCCGGCTATGGAGCCATCAAGGGCAAAGGTGTGGAGTTGGTGCTCACCCTGGGAACCGGTCTAGGCACTGCTCTCTTTACCGACGGCCACCTTGTCCCCGGTCTCGAACTGGGCCATCATCCCTGGCGCAATCTAACCTACGAGGACTATATCGGCCGCCGCGGTCTCGACAAATACGGCAAGAAGGTATGGAATAAGTTCCTTCTTGCGGCCATCCTCCAGACTGAATTGCTCTTCAACTGGGATCACCTCTACCTGGGCGGCGGCAACACCAAGAAGATCAACTTCACCCTGCCAGACACCGTCAGCATCATCCCCAACGAAAAGGGAATCCTCGGCGGAGTCTACCTCTGGCGCGATCAGGGGTGAGCAATCTTCGTTCCGATGTGTAGAGTAGGTCGACTTGGAACCACGGCCTTCGAAATCCGCGGCAAGAATAGGTAGCGCCGGCCTCCTGGCCGGCTGTAGCATGGACCTCCCGGTCCACGCTCGTCTACGCCTTCAGGAAGACTGCTTTAGCCCCTGTGGGTCATCTCTTTCAAACTGTCCACTACAAAAAGCAGTTCAAGATTTACACGTTTCCATTCCATTTCCTGGCCACACGCAGAAATGCGCGCCCATCCTTGCCACCTTCTTCTGTCGCGAGGATGGGGCAACTCAAATCGCAATGTTGTTCTGAAATCGACCTACTACAGCGATTTTGCAATCTTTCGGCGAATCATGCCTGCGAGCCCCACAATGCCGCTACCCAAAAGCAGAAGACTACTCGGCTCGGGAGTGACGGCCTGGTTGTATACCCCGCCAACAACGATCCCATCCCCCTCGTTGGCCTGTAACCACGCAAGTCCGGCGGCGTTCAGGTCGATGGTCACGGTAGAATTGTCGTCTGCCGTCACCAAATCAATCGTGCCGATCTCCTGCCCCGACGTCAGAGCGTCGTAGTAGGCGACGGAATTGAAGGAATTGCCGGAGTTTACCTCGTCTGGCGTCAACGTCGTGGCATAGATCGCGTAGGGGCCGTTCGCGGTAAGGTCGTAGGCGTCCACGTTGAGCGAGGCGGAAGTCACAGTCCCGGCCAAATTCGCAAGCTCGAAGGAGAAGTAGTCGCTGACTGGGACCCCCGAATCTACTCCGGTGGCGTAGTTAGTGTTGCCTCCCGTGTGATTCCCGTTCGCGTCGATCCAGCCGGAGTCGACATTGTCGTAAGCGGTGCCGTTGATCGTGAGGTTATTTGTGGACGTGAAAGAGCTGTCGCAGAAGGCACAGGAGGTCTGCGCGCTGGCGCCGGCCGAAAACAGGATTAAAGCCAGGAGCCCAACAAGAGCCAAAGGTTTGTGCATGCGTGTGTCCTCTCGGGGATTGGATACTTGCGTGCCAAAAAGCCAAGTAAGACACATCAAGCAACCGAGTCACCAAATCAGCTTATCTTCATCTCCATGAAAATAGGCTGTCTACGAGGAATCAAAAGTTCTCGGCTGACAGGAAAACTGCATTTCTTTGCATCAGGAATGGAAGAAGTATTCCACACTCCCCCCGGAGAATGCCCCGGCCTCTTGGTCAGGAGGGTACGGGTGCTGCAAGGCGAAGAACCCGTCGAAGAGTCGCACTTCTTGAAGCCTGGGATAGTCCGCAGCCTCCCATTCCGATTTGCAGATAATTGCCCTATGCAGGTTCAGTAATTTACGTCAGAAATTTTCAAGCCGCGTAACTCAGCACAACAACTTTGAAACTGTGGAGCGCGAGCCTCACTCTCTGCTCGGCGGCTTCAATCCCAACTCGTGCATGGCAATCTGCAAATCGGCCCAGGCTTCTTTTTTCTGCCGCGGGTCGCGCAGCAGGTAGGCCGGGTGATAGGTGACGATAAGCTGTGCGCCGCGGTAAGCATGAACCCGCCTGCGCAGGCCCGCCAGTGGCTGGCGCGAACCTAAGAGGTACGTCGCCGCAGTGGCTCCCAGTGCAACCAGCACCTGAGGGCGGACGACGTCGATCTGGCGGAAGAGAAATTGGGTACAGGTATTGGCCTCTTCCGGCTCGGGCGTACGGTTGCCGGGCGGGCGGCACTTGACGATATTGGCGATGTAAACCTGCTCTCGCTTAAGGCCCATCGCGGAGATCATGTTGTTGAGCAGTTGCCCGGCCCGGCCTACGAAGGGCAGTCCCTGCGCATCTTCGTCGGCTCCCGGTCCCTCGCCCACAAACATGAGGCGGGCGTTGGGGTCGCCGTCGCCAAAGACCAGCTTGTTGCGGCCTGTGTGGAGCGCGCAGCGGGTGCAGTCGCCGATTTCGTCGCGGATGATTAGGAGGGCGGAGGCACGGTCAGCCGCAGGAACAGCGGCGGCCACCTGGGGTGGGGCTGGCGTTGGTTGCGTGAAGGGATGGTCTGGTCCTCCTGGAGGTCCGGTTGAGTTTCGTGGTCTCCCACCTCCGCCGCGAAGGACGGAAAGGATGGCGCACCTGGAATCTGTGTGGGATTCGGCTGGGAGTTTTCCTCCGAGGCTTCGAGTTGGGCGATGAGCGCCGGGTCTACGGGACGGCGGTAAAACTCGGTGAGGCCCAGGTCGCGATAAAAGCGAACGCGATCCACCAGTGCATCGCGGGTTGCGGAGTCAAGCGTACGAGCCAACGTTATTGCTCCACAATGATTTGCCGGCGAGAGGCAGCGGTCTGTTGCAGCACCTGGTCCTGGCGGGCTTTCTCGTCCTGATGCTCGCCGAATTCGAGAACCAGCGAACGCGGACGGCGGAGAGCGAGAATTTCGTCGAGAATGCGGTCGGCAAGTTGGCGCTTGGGCATCTCTGCAAGTTCCGTGGCTGTATGCAACGTGAGGAATGTGGCGGCGTTCAGATCGGAGTCAAAGCCCACGCCTTCGCTGGTTACATCGTTGATGACAATTGCATCGGCGCCCTTTCGCAACAGCTTGGCGCGGCCGTTTTCCATGCGGTTTTCAGTCTCCGCGGCAAACCCGACGATGAGCTGCCCGGGTCGGCGCCGGCGAACGACCTCAGCCAGAATATCCTCAGTCGGCGCGAGTTCGAGCGTGATGGGGCCTGAGCGCTTGAGCTTCTGTTCGGAGACTTTGACGGGCCGGTAGTCGGACACCGCGGCGGCTTTCACAATGAGAGTAGCTTCGGCCATACGATCAAGCACTGCTTCGCGCATCTGCTCAGCCGTAATGACTTTGACCAGTTCACAGTGTGCCGGCGCGTAGAGGGCCGACGGACCGCTGATGAGAATCACCTTTGCGCCGCGGCTCTGTGCGGCTTCGGCCAGCGCGTAGCCCATCTTGCCACTGGAACGATTGCCCAGAAAGCGAACTGGGTCCAGGGCCTCACGTGTTCCTCCTGCAGTCACCAGCAGAATCTCGCCTGCCAGGTCGTGGCGTCGGCCCAGTGCACTGAGGACTGCGTCGGCGATGACTTCCGGCTCGGCCATGCGCCCCGCGCCCACCATGCCGCAAGCCAGTTCGCCCGTGCCCGGCTCGACCACGCGCACGCCTCGCTGGCGCAGGATTTCAAGGTTGGCTTGCGTGGCCGGATGCTCCCACATATTCACGTTCATGGCGGGAGCTACCAGAACCGGCGCCGCGGAGGCCAGGTAAAGGGTGGAGAGAAAATCGTCGGCAATGCCGTGGGCAAATTTGGCCAGAATATTAGCCGTGGCCGGAGCGACTACCAAAGCATCGGCCCACTGCGCCTCGCCGATATGCTCAATGCCGTTCTGTTCAGTGGTAGCCTGGTCGGCATCAGACTCGTTCCACAGACTGGTAATTACCTTGTGCCCAGATAATGCTTCGAAGGTAAGCGGCTGGACGAACTTGCAAGCGGCCGCAGTCATCACCACGTGGACTTCAAGGGCCTGGCGTTGCAGGGCGCGCACCAATTCGGCCGCCTTATACGCGGCAATTCCTCCGGAGACGCCCACGGTTACTCTCATGGCTCGATTGTAGCCGGTTTCGATCGTCGAAGGAGCGACAACTAGCTCAGCAGGATAGGAATGGCCGGGCCTTCAATGACGGGCTTGACCACCTCAGCCTCTTTCTTGACGTAGGAAATCTTGCCGGCGTCGATCTCATCCTGGGCGATGCGGCAGGCCTTGGTGGAGCGCGTAGGAACCAGGGCATGGGCGCCGCTCTGGATCTGGCGGGCGCGACGGGCGGCTACTAACACCTTCCGGTAGTCTGAATCGAATTTAGTCTCAATCGTCATCGGAATCCTCTCCAAAGGGTAATTGCTGCTGGCTGGAGTCGCCTCCAATGCCGAAGGCTTCCAGCACAGGTTTGAGCCGTTCCTGCGAGTTCGATTGCCGGCAGGCCGCGGCTACCTCTAACACCCGGCGCGACCGGTAGGCGATGGCCTCGCCATTGCGGTAGAAGCGCTCCGCCAGGACAATGGCCTCCAATTGCGCCACCGCCCGGTCCAGGATGTCGTTGACCAAAATATACGTGTATTCGCGATAATTCTCAATCTCCTTGCGCGCCTCGCCCAGGCGGCGGAAGACCTCCGCATCGTCCACCACCCCCTCGGCGCGGCTCCGATTACGCAATCGTGTGCGTAAAACCTTGGGGTTGGGCGGCAGCACAAAGATGCTGACCGCCTCGGGCATTTTGGAGCGAACCTGCGCGGCGCCCTGCACATCAACATCGAGCAGCAGATCGTGGCCGGCGGCGCGCGCGTCTTCGAGCGTCTTGCGCGGCGTTCCATAGAGGTCTTTGCCGAAAACCTCGGCGTGCTCCAGAAACTCTTCGGCAGCGATCATCCGCTCGAATTCTTCGCGGGTGGTGAAGTTGTATTCGCGACCGTTCTCCTCAGAGCCGCGTGGTGAGCGAGTGGTCCATGAGACGGCAAAGTCCACGCCGCTGACCTGTTTGCGCAGCTCGCTTACCAGCGTGCTTTTGCCTGAGCCCGAGGGCGCCGAAATGATAAAAAGAATTCCTGCCACGTTCGATCTTCCTTTAGGGAGCTTCGTTTTGCCTTTGTTTCAGCCCGTCGATTTCATCCACTCTACACACCGCACCAAGTTCATTCAATTCAAATGCCAAACGTTTTGCCTGGTCGTCTGCAACCTCGATGGTGACCGATTGACCATCCATCAATGCGTCTGTGATGGACTTGGCCTGAGCTAGAGAATAGCTAAGCTCCGTGCGCAATAATTTGGTATGGGCAACCTTGTTGAAGCCGGTGTTCCAACCGTGGAGAACGATCTTTCCCATTCGTCTGTCCGCTCTGACCCCTGATCTCTGATCTCTGTTCTATTCCACGTTCTGAATCTGTTCGCGAGCTTTTTCAATCTCCGATTTCATAGCCAGACCCAATTCGGTAATGCGAGTCCCTTTGCCGGCGATGCCGCTGGTCTTCGAAAGCAAAGTGTTGGCTTCGCGGTTCATCTCCTGCAGCAGAAAATCCAGTTTCTTGCCCACCTCGCCCCCGGCGGCGAGAAGCTCGCGGAAGTGCCCGATGTGGGTGGTCATGCGGGTCAGTTCCTCGGAGATATCGCTGCGCTCCACCAGCACAGCAACTTCCTCGAGCAGCCGCTGGCGGTTGAACTCCGGCCCGGTGGCCGCTTCAAGCCGCTGCTTGAGCCGCTCCTGGTAGCGTTGCTCAATCTCCGGTCGCAGCGTGGCTACTCCTTCGGTAGCCTCGGCCAGCCGGTCGAGCGTCGCGTGGAGAATCGCTTCCAGCGATTCGCCTTCTCGCGCGCGCATGATCTTTAGCTGTTCGAGCAGCGGCGTAATCTCTCTGAGCACGCTTTCGGACAGAGCGGTCAGGTCTTCGTCGCCACGATTGTCAATTTGCAAAGCTCCGGGCATGCGCAAAATCGCGTTCAAATCCGGCTCGCCTGTGGCGATTTCGAATTCGTCTCGCGCCGCGGCAAAGGCCGCAATGTAGCCGGCCACCAGATCGTGATTGTAGCCAGCCTTCGTCTGGGCTGCGCGGTCTGGTCTGTCGATTGACAGTGCCAATTCCACGTGGCCACGGACCAGATTGTCTTTGAGAGCTTTGCGCAGCTCCGTCTCCAGCGCGTCCAATCCCTGCGGGAGGCGCAACTGGAGGTCGAGGAAACGATGATTGACGCTCTTGAGAGTGAGCGTGTAGCTGAGCTGGTCGTGCACGCGAATCTGAACCCGCGCAAAGCCCGTCATGGAATAAATCGGCATTTCTTGCTACTCCTCAGACTCGTTGGTTAGAGCCAGTTGCATTTGAGACGGATCCGGTTCCATGGGGTCCGTTCCCGGAGCCTCGGGCACGTCCATGAATTGCAGTTGATAGAGTCGCTGATAAGTGGGCGAGGTTGTAAGGAGCTCCTCGTGGGAGCCGGTGGCGGTGATGCGGCCGTCTTCAAGCACGGCGATGCGGTTGGCGCGGCGAATGGTGGAGAGCCGGTGGGCGATGACCAGCACGGTGCGGCCCTGCATTAGATTAGCCAGCGCAGCCTGGACCAGCGACTCGCTTTCGGCGTCCAGGGCCGATGTGGCCTCGTCGAGAATCAAGATGGGCGAATTTTTGAGGATGGCGCGGGCAATGGCCAGGCGCTGGCGCTCGCCGCCGGAGAGTCGAAAGCCCTTTTCGCCGATCACGGTATCGTAGCCCTGCGGCATGCCGAGGATGAAGTCGTGAGCCAGCGCGTTCTGCGCGGCCTCCACGACAAGTTTGGCTTGCACATCGGGCTGGCCGTAGGCAATGTTGTTGCGCACCGTGTCGTTGAAGAGAATAGTCTCCTGCGTCACCTGCGCTACCTGCCGGCGCAGCGAGCCGAGCGCCAGATAGCGAAGGTCGAGGCCGTCAATGAGAATGCTGCCCGAAGTGACGTCAAAGAAGCGCGGAATCAGGTTGGCCAAGGTGGACTTGCCGGCTCCGCTGGGGCCGACCAGCGCCAACACTTCGCCGGCCCGCATCTCCAGGTCGACGTTGTGCAGAATCTGGTGCTCGCCTTTTTCCGTCGAGTAGGAAAAGCCCACATTTTCAAAGCGGACGTTGCGCTCGAATTTCTTCAGCGCGATAGCGTGCGGCCGCTCCTTCACGTCGTCCTTGGCGTCAAAGAAGCTGAAGATCGAAATGGATGCACCCATGGCCTGCTGGAAGCTGTTGTAGAAGTAGGCGAACTTGCGCACCGGATCGTAGAGCTTGAAGAGCAGGATAATAAATGCGCCGAAGAGTCCCATGGTCATGCGGCCGTGCATGATTTCGGTGCGGCCGATGAACAGGAACATGGCAATGGCGATGGAACCGATGGTATCCATCAACGGCGAACTGATCGACTGGATGCGCACGCTCCGCAGGTTGGCGCGGAAGAGGCGGCGGGATGCGGACTTGAAGCGCAGGATTTCCCACATCTCAGTGTTGAAGGCCTTTACGATGCGGTTGCCGGTGATGGTCTCATGCAGAATATTTTGTATTTCGGCGAGCTTGTCCTGGCCGGTGCGAGTGCGGGTGCGGACCTCGCCGCCAATCTTACGCGAGGATGTAATAACCACAGGCACAAACAACAGCAGCGCCCAGCTCAGTGCCCCACCGAGTTTGATCACGAAGAATAATCCCACCAGAAAGGTGAAGAACTGCTGCAGAAATTCGCCCATCACCGAGCTGACGGCCATCTGCACCCGGTCAACGTCGTTGATGAGCGTGGAGAGAATGGTGCCCGTAGCGTGCTTGTGAAAAAAGCTCGAGGAGCGGCGCAGCGTGGCTTCATAGAGATGATTGCGCAGATCGGTGATGGTGCCGAAGCCGGCGTAGTACACCAGATAGGTGCCCAGGTAATCACACAGGCCCTTGACCAGCGTGGAGACCACCAGCGCAAAGGCCACCACGTTCCAGGCATTGTGCATGTGCAGAAAATGGGGAACCATCTGCCTGAGATCGAATTGCCAGGTACTCTTGGGGAGACCGAGAAGAATAGGGCCTTCCGGCGCATCGGGCCTGAGGACCTGGTCAAAGATGGGCTGCAGGAGCAGAACGCGAAAAGTCTCAAGAGCGCCGACGAGTGCCAGCAGCATGACTCCAGGAAGCCACTGGAACCAGAAGGGCAGTCCATACCGCAGAAGGCGCAGAAAATTCTTCATGCCGGTCTGCCTGCCTGCCGGGTAAAAATATCCGCCATAGACCACTGGCGATTAGCGCTCAACTCCATGCTTGTATTGTATCCGGCAGGCGCTGATATCGATGGTCGAGAAATCCCGAATCAATATGCTTTCAGTTCAACGATGGCCTTGAGGATGGTCTCCGGCTGGGGAAGAATCGCGTCTTCAAGCACCGGATTGTAGGCCACAAAGGTATCCATGGAGCCGATGCGGCGGACCGGCGCGTCGAGTGAGTCGAAGAGTTCGTCCCCAATGCGCGCGGCTATCTCTGCACCGTAACCCCAGCTGAGCATATCTTCGTGAGCCACGATTACCCGGCTGGTTTTTTTGACTGAATTGACGATGGACTCCCAGTCGTATGGGCTGAGAGTGCGCAGATCGACGATCTCCACTTCAATGCCGTTTTGGCGCTGCGCCTTTTGCGCCGCCTGCATTGCGCGAGGCACGATGGCGCCGTAAGTGACCAGCGTGATGTGCGTGCCGGGACGAACGATCTTTGCCTTGCCAAAGGGAATGGCGAAGTCGGGACCGGGATAGGGCGCGCGGCCGTAAGTCTCGCGATAAAGCCGCTTGTGCTCAAGAAACAGCACCGGATCGTCGCAGCGAATAGCGGTGCGCAGCAGGCCGTTGGCGTCAAGTGCATTCGAAGGAAAGACCACGCGCAGGCCGGGAATGTGGGTGAAGAGGCTCTCGCCGCATTGCGAGTGATAAATGGAGCCGCCGGTGAGATAGCCGCCGATGGGCACGCGAATGACGGCCGGCGAGGCCCATCCGCCATTGGAGCGCCAGCGCATGAGCGCCAGTTCATTGTGAATCTGATGATAGGCGGGCCAGATGTAATCGAAGAATTGAATCTCGACCACCGGCTTCATACCGCGGACGGCATAGCCGACGGCTCGCCCGACGATATTGGCCTCGGCCAGCGGCGAGTTGAAAACCCGCTCCGAACCGAATTCGGTTTGCAGGCCGGCGGTCAGCTTGAAGACGCCGCCCTTGCCTTCGACCTCATCGAGCGCTTCGTCGCGGCTGGCATCGGCTACGTCTTCGCCATAGACCACAATGCGCGGATCGCGTCGCATCTCGTCGTGCAGGCAGGCGTTGATCAGGTCGGCCATGGTGCGCGGACCGCTTCCCTTTGCACCGCCGGCTTTTCCTCCGCCTGCTTCGCCGGGCGCGTGCGCATGTTCAGTGGCAAAGGCCACGCTGGTGGGGTCAAGGTCGTGGGAGTAAACGTGGTCGGTGATTCCCGCAACCTCCGGCATGGGAGCTTTAAGAGCGCGCTCGGCTGCCTCCGCGACTTCAAGGTCCAGTTGCTGTTCAAGCTGGTTGATTTGCTCCGGGTTTAGAATTCCCTCACGCATCAATCGCATCTGCATCAGGGTAAGCGGGTCGCGCTTGATATCCGCCTCGCGCTCTGCAGCCGAGCGGTAATGCTTGTCGTCGTCAGAGAGCGAGTGAGAGTAGACCCGCACGCAATGGCCGTGCATGAAGGCCGGTCCCAGTCCCGCGCGGCAGTGCGCCACAGCGGCCTCAAATTCACGCAGGCTGACCACCGGATCGGTGCCGTCAAACTCGGCAAAGTGGAAGCTGGGGAAATTGTCTACCAGCTTGGAGATATTTCCTCCCGGCGTGCTTACCTCGACCGGGGTGCTGATCGCGTAGCCATTGTCCTCAACCAGGAAAATGACCGGCAGCTTGCGGTTGGCGGCAGTGTTGAGCGCCTCCCAGAACTCGCCTTGCGAGGTTGCCCCTTCGCCCAGGGTTGCCAGAACCACTTCATCGCCGTGGAAAACCACGTCGCGGTAGGCGCGATAGTCTCCCTCGTTTTTCTGGGCGGCCTCAGGATGATGGTTAAAGTAGCGGCCGGCCTCCGCGCAACCCACGGCATGAAGCAGTTGCGTGGTAGTGGATGAAGAGACGCTGACAATATGGTGGGGAGGGCTGCTCCAGTGGGTGGGCATCTGGCGTCCGCCGCTGGCCGGATCGGTGGCCGCGCCCACGGCTTGCAGCAGCATCTCAGTGGGAGTCACGCCCAGCGCGAGACACAGTGCGCGATCGCGATAGTAGGGGAAAAACCAGTCGTAGCCGGAACGCATAGCCAGCGCGGCGCCCACTTGCAGCGCTTCATGGCCGGCGGCCGAGATCTGGAAGTAGGTCTTCTGCTGCCGTTTGAGGACGATTTCGCGGTCGTCTACACGGCGGGAGAGAACCATCAGCCGGTAGATCTCGATCATCTGTTGAGGGCTTAAACCGCCGGAGCCGGCCATCGTCTGGGGAACACGAGCGCTGGAAACTACCGGTACCATTCCCTTCACTCCTCAAATTTTCAAAATTTTGCCAAAACCACGCTTGATTGTAACAACCTTAAGCGTTGCCGGAACAGCGGCAAACTGTCTAGTCTGGGAAGAGGAGCTTTGGGATGCATCCTTGGTTGCTGGCAGCAAGAACGGGAATCTTTGCGGAAGGCCGGTTTCTGGGCCGCATTCTTGACGAGTGGATCGTCGATTCTCAGGAGTTTATCCGGACCAGGCTGCCGCACCTGATGGTAATTGCAGTGATCGCCGTGCTGCTTATCTGGCTGCTGCGGCTCGTTACCTCGCACATGACGAAACTGGCCAAATGGCACTCCACCGGCGCAGGCCACATCGCGCAAGTCAAGACGCTGGCAGGGGTCATCCGCACCACCGGGCTGGCCGTCATCTTCCTGATCACCGGATTGCAGTTTCTTGATGCGCTGGGACTCAACCTGGCGCCCCTGCTGGCCTCGGCCGGGATCGCCGGAATCGCCATTGGCCTAGCCGCGCAGAACATTGTGAAAGATATGCTGAACGGCGTTCTCATACTGATTGAAGACCAGTTTGATGTGGGAGATACGGTGCGCATGGCCGGGGTGACCGGAACCGTAGAGGCGATGACGCTGCGCAAGACCAGCGTGCGCGATGCGGACGGAACCCTTTACGTCATTCCCAATTCGCAGATCACCACCGTAGCGAACATGAGCATCGGCTACTCAGTGGCCACGGTCAACGTGAACGTGGATTTCTCCGCCAATCCCGACGAAGTGATCAAGCTGCTGAAGAACATCGCCATGGAGGTGAGAAACAGCGAGCAGTTCCGTGATGTTTTCATCGCCGACCCACAGGTGCTGGGTGTGGATGCGGTCAAGGGTTCCGAGGTCTTCTATCCCGTGGTTTTCAAAACGCTGGCGACAAAACAATACGATGGGGTGCGGGAGTTCCGCCGCCGTGTCCGTCTCGCCCTGGAAGCAAACAATATGCTGCCCGGCGACCCCAACCGGGTCTTCAATTCAATTACGGGAGAGACCACCAGTGGCAACAGGCAGCCAGGCGAAGAGGCTGCTCCGCAACACGATCCGACCCTGCTCAAGCCGCAGGAAAGCAATCCCTTCACCGGCGAGTAGATTTTTTGGCAGTTTCAACTCACGCCGGAAAATTGCCTTTGACGCGCATCTCGATCAGGACCTTCAGAGCGAGATTTCCAGGGCCTCAATGAGCGCCTCGGCATCGGTGACGGGTGGCAGGCAGGAGCGCCCGCGGCACACCATCGCCCAAACCTCGTCCTCAGCCGGCGCGGGGACCTGGAGCAACGTTTCTTCAAGCACCTCCGGTACTTCGCCTGCAACCAGGCGGAAAGGAGCGATGCGCATCACGGTTTTGTTGATGGCAAAACGTGCCACGGCCGATGCCTCAAGGCGTGCGGCCTCGGGGCCTGAACCCACAACCACCACCTGCACTGGATCGAGCAGCAGCCGTTCCAGTGCGAGCCCGTAGCTGCCGGCATAGAGGCCAAAGTGCTCGACGATGCCTGCAAAGGATGCCAGCGTATCTTCGGCGATCTCGCGAAATTCTGTGCGCCCGCTTAGAGCCTCGAGGCGCAAAAGGGCCGAGGCCGCGGTGGGATTGCCGGCCGGGGTGGGTGAGTCTTGCAGAGGCTTGCGGCGCGCCGACAGAGCGCCCAGGGGAGTTTCGCCGGCCTGGGGCGCGGCCGCATCGTAGAAGGCTCCAGCCGTTCGGTCATAAAAGCGGGTGATCATGGCATCGGCCAGCTTCATTCCCGTCTGGTAAATGTTCATTTTCCCGCTGGCCAGCCAGGCATCGATGCAGGCATGAACGGTAAGGGCGTAATCGTCGAGCGTGCCAGGCACTTTCTCTGTCGCCGACCCGTCGCCGCCATAGGCTATTACATGTTGAAGCGATGCATCTCCATCCCAGGCTTCTTCGAGCAGCCGGTTGAGCGTGAGCAGCGCAAAATCCCGCGCCGAATCCATGCGCAGCACCCGCGCCGTCTCCAGATAAGCCGTTATGGCCATCGCATTCCAGCCGGTATAAAGCGTTTGGTCGATAAACGGGGTGGGCCGTTTGGCGCGTGCCGCAAGCAGCTTGCTCCGCGATGAATCGCGCAGCGCGCGCAAATGCTCCAATGACTCGTGGTTAGTGGCCGCCAGCTCCTCCAGCATCTGCTTTACGTGAAGAACATTTTTGGCCGGGTTGTGGTGCATATCGCCCAGCTCGCCGATATCCCAGTAGACCGAGGCAAATTGGAGCTCTTCAGGGTCGAGCACTGCCCGCGCTTCGTCCAGTGTCCACGTAAAGTAATCGCCATCGTCATCAAGGTTGATATCGGCGTCCTGCGAGGCATAAAAGCCGCCGCGCTTGCGGTCAGTCATGGTCGAGTCAAGCCACGCCACAATCTCCAGCGCCGTCTCGCGAAAGTCCTCACGCACAAAGCTCTGGAAGCCGTGCACGTAGTTGCGCAGCAACTCGGTATTGTCGTAGAGCATCTTCTCGAAGTGAGGAACCACCCAGCGCTCGTCTACGCTGTAACGGTGAAAGCCACCGGCCAACTGGTCGTAGACCCCGCCTTTGGCCATCTTTTCAAGAGTCGTGGTGAAGGCATCGCGAGCCTGGTCGTTATCGCGGCTCATGGCCACTTCCAGCAGCAGGTCGAGAACTGACGGATGGGGAAATTTGGGCTGCGAGCCGAAGCCGCCGTTTCGCGCGTCAAACTTGGCCAGCGCCGAGCCGGCAATCTTATCTACCAGGGCCAGCGACAGATCGCCGCCGCGGCCGGAGAAGCTTTCGTTGTGCTCGATAGCAGCCATCACGCTGCCGGCAGACTCGAGAGCTTCCTCGCGGCGCTCGCGCCAAACCTGGGCCATGGTTTCAAGCACGCGTCCAAAACCCGGGCGCCCGTAACGGTCATCAGGCGGAAAATAAGTGCCACCAAAGTAAGGGCGGCCGTCAGGTGTGAGAAACGCGGTCAGCGGCCAACCGCCCTGCCCACTGATGGCTGAGACCGCGGCCTGGTAACGCGCATCTACATCGGGCCGCTCGTCGCGATCCACCTTTACGGCGACAAAACTGCGGTTGATCAAGGCGGCCAGCTCAGGGTTTTCATAGGATTCACGATCCATCACGTGGCACCAGTGGCACCACACCGCTCCAATATCCAGCAAGATCGGTTTGTCTTCGGACTGTGCGCGCGCAAACGCCCTCTCGCCCCACGGATGCCATTGGACCGGCTGATGGCGCGCCGAGCGCAGATAGGAGGAGGCTGCGTGGTCCAGCAGGTTCGAGTCGTCGGGCGCAGGGGAATCGTCCATGTTCATTGGCTGAGAATACATGGGCTACGGCAAAATCCGCCAGGGAACTGAAGTTGTAACCTTTGCCGTTAACCCTCCAAAACAACCGCGGCCGATCCTGGAGCCAGCTCCAACTTGCCCGGCCAGGGCTTCAGTTCGGGCTGCTCCGGCGAGACCCACTTCAAATCCGCCGTCTTCGCTTTGTCGAGAGAAACCTCGCAAACGATTGAATCGGTATCGCTCATATTGGCCAGGGCTACCGCGCGCAGCCCATCCTTGCGCCGGAAAACAGAGTAGGTACTCAGCGGTGCGCCGCCTGCGGTCACCTTGGCGCCGAGCGTATCGCGGAACTCCGCATCCCAGACCCACTCCTTATATCTGCGCCGCAGATCGTCCACCGCGCGGCCATAGGTGAGTGACACCGGCATCTCGTCCAGCTCGCCATGAAAGTCGCGTGGCTCGTAACTCATTGAGAAGCGGTAAAGCAGGCAGGCATTGATGATCTGACGGTCGTTATATCCGATGACGGCGACCGACATGGGCGCGAAGGGATCAATATATCGGCCCATGGGAACAAATCCGCGGTTGATGCGAAAGTAAGACATATTATAGGTTTGCAGTTGAATATCGTAAGGAGATTCGCCCGCGAAGAGAAACTCTTCCGTATCTACGATGGTTCGGAAGCCTTCAATGAGCGGCACATCGCCGGAAAAGACAGCCCCCGGAACGGCGTGGCCGTGGGTCTTCGAGAAGCAATAGGCGCTCATATGCCAATTGCACTCATCAAACAGAATACCGTTTGCACCTAACTCAACGCTCTTGCGAAACTCTTCGAGCGCCCGCTTTCTCCACAACGGGCTTGCATCGCACATCCCCACTCCGTGCCGGGCGTTGATGCCGTCGATTTGCGTGGGTGTGTCATATTTATAGCCGTTGAACTGGTAAGGATTTCCGTATGGGTCCTCGATGGCAAACTTCTTGAAGTCGCTCGTATAAGCCGGACCGGTTACATCGGCCCATGCATATTTGTTGAAGAGGATAATCTCAACGCCCATCGCTTTGCTCGCCGCGATGGCGTCTTTGAGCTCCTGCGCGGTGCCCAAACGGGGATCGGTATCGTGAAGCGGAAAGTCGCGGTCCTGGCCTCCCAACTGCCATCCGGTCAACTGAATCGCTTTCACTCCCCAACGCTTGCACGCATCAGCGTACTTAGTTAGGTCTTTATAAGGGAAAGATAACCTGTCTTCGGAGGAGTTAATTTGTATCTGCTGCCATGAATGCACGTCGTGCACCCATGTCGGCATCGTGGGAGCTTTCTTCCATGTCCCGCTCCAGGATTTGTAAATATCCGCGCCAGTATGCCAGTCACCGGTGAAAGGCTCGAGCGCCAGCATCTCAGAGCGCTGGCTGGCGCCGGGGTGGATGAAACATAAGTGGTTGGGATCGATGCCGATGGTTGCGTCGGCAATCTTGGCGGAGGGATCGTTGCTGCTGATATTGAATGAATCGACGTAGGCGGGAGATAGAGCGAAGCAGATTTGCACCACTTGTTTCTGGCCTTGATCGTGATAGCCCAGATAGATTCCGCGTGTGTCGCTGAGGATCATGCAGAACTGAATATCGGTGCCCAGGTTGCGCAGTTGGCCCGGAGTATCGTAACCCCAGTAACCGATCTGGTTGCCAAAGGTGGGCCAGAGATTGGAGGAATCCATGCCGCTGTAACTCCACGCCACCTGCCGCATATTCTTGTCTCCGGCTGGAGGCTTGAGTCCTTTCAGGCGCGGATAAGTATAGCTTTCAATCACCGCCTGGCTGCCGTTGCGAATTTCATAACTGAAATGAACGCCCGCGCCCTCAAGCCGGACCGATTCTTTAACCTCAATATCGAGCTTGCCCATCCGGTCGCTTTCAAACCCGGTCCAGGTGATCGTCGCGTGGGTACTGTCCGACTCAATCCGTGGTTTGCCTGCATGGCGTTCAGTGAGGTAGTGAAAGCGATGCTCCGGGGCCGGCACATGCAGCCGCATCCCCGCGCCCTGCATCTTCCATGCCTGGTCCTTCGACTCGAGCTTGGCGATGCATCCTGTCTCCCGGTCGATAGCGACTGCGAGGTGATCGTTTTCAAGCACCAGCAAATCAGGCGTAGCGGCAGCGGCGCTTGCCGAGGCGGCATTGACGATCAGTCCCGAGGCGCTTGCGGTGAGCGCGGTGCCCAAAAATTTACGGCGCGAAATTGCCATTGGAAAACCCTTTCTTACTCACAAGGATATTGACTAAGTATCCTGCGTAAATCGGCAGTTTGTCTAATGGTGATAAGTTTTACGTCAACGATTCTTCTGCAACCTCGGCATATACTCCACTATTACAAGCAGACCTAACTTGGCCAGCTTCTCTTGCGGCTCGAATACTACTTGGATCGGTCATGAGCATTGCGCGCCGCAATCTCTGCAGGAGAGACGAATTGGTTGTATCCATATTCCCAAAGAATAGAAAACCAAGGATGCAATGAATAATCAGGGTATTCCGAGAAACAATTCCGGCAGAGCAGAAGCCGCAAAGTAAACATTTCTGTCTCGGTACTTTTTCCCGGAATCCTGATCAGACCATAACCGCCTAGAGGTACCGAAATTGCGGAAAAGATTAGTGAGGCTATGGTTTCGTTCCATTTCCTACTCTTTTTGACCTTAGCAAGTCCAAAATCAATGTGAACCAAGTCATCAACCGCAGAACAAACGAGACATCTGTCCGTTCCAACTGGTTCTCTTCGCAACGCAGCGACAAGCTCCTCATCGTTGCGAGGTTGCCGAATAGGTTTTTTGACCTGAATGTCTGTGATCGTATGAGGCTCAATTAACGGAACTCTCATTCCGCACTTGTGGCAATAGACCATTCCCTCAAACAGTGCTGTACCGCATTGGGGGCAGTACATTCAATGGCCCTCCTTTAGATTGAGACTGAAATGGCCTTTCGAAATAGGCTGCAAGATCAGGACCGGTGGTTTCCCACGGTGCCAAATATTCAATCCACGCCGCTTGATGAACTCACAAATTGATTTATGGCATATATGGGGACAGTTACGCCAGAACGAATCAGGCAGTCTCTTCATAATTAGATGACCGTCGATATCAATGGAGATAGTAGGAAATGCAATGTTGAAGAATTGTTTGCGGTCGGGCCTTGATATTCCTAATCCGAATGTCGCGTTTACCGTACCTTTGCGACTATTGGACCAAACACTCACCTCCATACTCACACTCCTCGTAATTACGAAAAGTCTACTGGATCGGTAAAATATTACAACACGTTCGAATCATATCAGCACTTACTCCAGCAGTTGCTTCGCCACCTTGATATATAACTCGACTGCCTCCAGCAATTCTTTTTTCGCCAGCTTTTCATTCGGCGTGTGAGCTATGAGGATTGAACCTGGGCCGAGCAGCAGCGGCTCGCCCCAGTTGCTGAGCTGCGGAATATCGGTGGAGAACTTGGCCACCATCGTCGGCAGTCCTTCCACAGCACGCAGGCGGACGAATGGAGTATCGAGTGTAAACTCCACCTCGGCCTGGTCACCGGCGATTTCCGTGAGCGCGGCACGCACTTGCGCTGAATCGGTAACCGTGCGCACCAGCACCTGAGCCTCGGCATTATCGGCGATGACGTTGGGTGCATGCCCGCCGTGAATCTGACCGATATTGAGCGTGCTGGGGCCGATGCCTTCAAGTTCCGGCAGCGGCATGGCGAGCAGTTTCCCTAGCACCTGGACCAGCTTGTGAATAGCGCTCTCGCCCAGTTCGGGATAAGCGGAGTGGGCCATCTTGCCGGTGGACTTGAATACCGCGCGCAGGGCTCCCTTCGATGCCAGGGCGATGCGGTTATCGGTGGGCTCGCCGTTGATGAAGAAGCGGCTGCCCTTGGGTGTCAGGTTGGCGGCACGGGCGCCGGCCGAATCGCGCTCCTCGCCACTCACAATTAGCAATCCAATCCGAAATCCCTCCGAACGAAGCGCTTCGGCGGCAGCAACCTGGGCCGCGATGATTCCCTTGGCGTCGGAGACTCCGCGGCCATACATGTACTCCGCATCCTCGCTGAAAGGGATATAGGGCGGAACGGTATCCATGTGCGTGGAAAAAACCAGATGGGGAATCTGGCCGGCGATTCCCGCATAAACGTTCCAGCGCGGACCGCCGCCGGCATTCTCCTTCGGCTGCTCAACGGGGGTTTTTTCGACGGCCCAGCCACGCGCGGCCAGGAAGTCAGCCAGAAAATCGCCTACTAGGCCTTCGTGGTATGTAGTGGACTCGATTTCACACAACTGGCGGGTAAACCGGATGGGATCAAGAGAATAAGCAGAATTCGCGGGAGGCTGTTCGATCATGATGATGCCAGAATACCGCACGGGCGCTCGAAGCCTTCCATTTAATGGGATTACGCACACCCGAAAATCCGGCCGCCGGCGCTTCAGGAACTCTCCTTAGGAACGACGCTGAGATGAATGGGAACCCGCTTCCAGCGCGTAAAATGAAGAGTGGAATGACATCCACAGCCGCACACGTCCTACCACGCCCAAATATGGGCAACCCCAGTCCAGAGGCCGCAATGCAGCGCAGCGTTGAGTTGGCTGATCCCGCAGGACGCCTGGAGGCGCTGCTGAATCCGGGTTCGCCTGATGCGCCGTTTGCGGCACTGGTCTGTCATCCCCACCCGCTCTATGGCGGCACGATGCACAACAAGGTGGTCTACCACGCCATGAAGGCCCTCAACGATCCGGCATGGGGGCTCGCGCTGCCGGTGCTGCGCTTCAACTTTCGCGGCACGGGCCTGAGCCAGGGAACGCACGACGGCCATGCGGAGACGGGCGATGTGCTGGCTGCGCTCGACTGGCTCGATCATGAATACAAACTTCCGCTGGTGGTGGTGGGATTCAGCTTTGGAGCGGCGACGGCGCTCAAGGCATGTTGCGGCGAGGGCCGCGCAGGAACCAGGGCAAAGGTGCGCGCGCTGGTGGCTTTGGGGCTTCCCGCCCACACGAATGGCGGCGATCTTCCCTACGCCTTCCTTGAAGATTGCACAATACCCAAGCTCTTTTTGAGCGGAGACCTTGACCAATTTGCACCGGCGGCGCAGTTGGCGCAGGTGGCTGTATCCGCCGCCGAACCCAAAAGTCTGGTGCTCCTTCCCGGCACCGATCACTTTTTTACGGGTCAACTGGAGCCCATGCAGCAGGCGCTCTGCAGTTGGCTGATGGAGCAACTGTTATGACCCCGGTCGGCGATATCGTTCTGGATTCACTGCACTCGACGGCTACTAAAATCTTTACCGGCGCCGTGGCGGCCTGCAACATTGAATCGGCCTTTGACCGGCGCATTCGCTTTGAGGGCGATACGATGCACCGTCTGATACCCGACGGCAGCGGCCCGGCTACGATCAATCTCTCCAGCTACAAGCGCATTTTTGTAGTCGCGCTGGGCAAAGCCGCCGGACCGATGCTGGAGACCCTGCTCAACCGCATGAAGCGCCGCCAGGGACTGCGGGGCGTTTGCTGCTGGAACCAGTTGCCTAAGTCCCGCAATTGGCGCATTCGATACTTTGAGGGTGGCCACCCAGTGCCCAATGAGGATTCCTTCGCGGCGGCCCGAGCAACGCTGGCACTGCTGAAGAAGGCAAAAAAAGATACCCTGATCTTTTTCCTCATCTCAGGCGGCGGATCGGCGATGTTCGACCTGCCCCTGGACCCGCAGATTACGCTCGATGACACCGTCGCCTTCCATCAGTTGCTGCTGGGCTCAGGTGCTCCTATCAGCGAGGTCAATACGCTGCGCAAGCACTTCTCCGCGGTGAAGGGCGGACGCCTGGCGATGGCCGCGCCTGAGGCAGCCAAGGTGAGCCTGCTGCTGCCCGATGTGCCCCTGCGCTCGCTCGATGCGCTCTCCTCCGGCCCCAGTTCACCCGATCACTCCACCGTGGCCGAGGTGCGGGAACTGCTGGCCAAATACGAATTGGCCGAAAAGCTTCCTTCTTCCGTTCGCGCTTTTTTTGAGCGTGGAGACTTGCCTGAATCGCCCGGCAATAAGGGCTGGCTTCCGTCATACTCGCCCTTTTTTCCCCGCCTGCCCAAGGCCGAGGCTGCCCTCGCGCGCCGCGTAACTGCGGCCGCCACCATGAGCGGCGAAGACGAGGCCTTTCGCGATTCGGTCTTTGAAATTCTGCTCTCCAGTCACGACCTGGTAGAGAACGCCCGCGCCCTGGCCGAGAAGGCCGGCTATTACACAGCGGTGGATAACAGTTGCGACGACTGGGACTATGCCGACGCCGCCCGCTACCTGATGGAGCGCTTTCACTCCCTGCGCGCTGCTCACCCGCGGCTCTGCCTGATCTCGGTCGGCGAGGTCACGGTGAAGATCGACCGCACGCCCGGCGCGGGAGGCCGCAACCAGCAGTTTGTGATGGCATGCGCTCTGGAGTTGGAGCAACATCTGGGCGAACGGCTAACCGTGCTCAGTGCAGGGTCCGACGGCATCGACGGCAACACCCGGTCCGCCGGCGCCATCGCTGACCCTACCACCGTTGCCCGCGCACACACCTTCGGATTCCATCTGAAGGAATCGCTCGCGGCCTTCAATGCCTGCCCCATGTTCACCGCATTGGGCGATGCCGTTGTGACCGGCCCCACCGGCCACAACCTGCGCGATCTGCGCCTGTTGATTGCCGAACCGGATTAGGTCCGGTCAGCTACAGGCGCGACTTGCTCTCCGCTTCAAGCCAGTTGCCAGGGAGCGCGATAAGGGCGCGACAGCAATTCGCTGGCGGCGCTGTCGTTCAGGATTTTCTCCTCTGCAACATCCCAATGAATCTTACGTCCGGTCAGCATGGAGATCAGGCCTAGATGCCCTGGAATCAAGGAGTGATGGGCCGTCTCGACGGGAGTGATGGTAGGCTGGCGCGATTTCACGCAGTCAAGAAAATTGCGCTGGTGGCCGTGGGACTCATAGAGCTTCACTTTGCGGAGTTCCTCAGGAAGTGAATCGCCCTTGATCCAATCGGGATTAGATGCGTCAAATCCGCCGCGATCCACCCACACCCAGCCATCGGTTCCGATCCATTTTGTTCCCATCGCGATCGCCGAATGGCCGCCAGCAATCGTGACTCCGACGTCTACGGGATAATGCGTGACCTCTTTGTGATACTTGCATTCGGCCATGTATGTGGTTGCTGTGTTCCAGACAGCATTGGCCGCTGGAAATTCGCCGTGACCTTCAATCTCGGACGGACCTGTAGTGTCGAACCCCAATCCCCAGTGCGCAATATCGCCATGGTGGCCGAGCCAATCCAGCAACTGGCCGCCGCCGGTGTTGTAATTCCATCGCCAATTCTGGTAAACGCGGGCATCGATATAGGGTTCAGCCCTGGACGGGCCGAGCCACATATCGTAATCGAGCTCCGGCGGAGGATCCGTAACGGCCAGGTCCCAGGCGGGAGTTCCGGGCACAATCTGAGCCGGACTGGTAATTTTGTTGGGCAACGATGCGAGCCTCTGCATGAGCGCTGGAACTGTTCCGGGAAAATCGTGATGGCCGCCGGGCAGGCCGACCTCAACGCGCACCACATTCCCGATCAGGCCATTGCGGACAATCTCCGCCGCCTTGTGAAATTTGGGAAGCGAACGCTGCCATGAGCCGGTTTGCCAGATGATGTTGTTCTTCTGAACCGCTCTGACAATGGCCTGTTGCTCCGCGACGGTACGGGCCAGCGGCTTTTCGCCGTAAATATCCTTCTTTCGGTTTGCCGCCGCAGTGGCTATGAGCGCGTGCCAGTGATCGGGCACCGCGATCATGATGGCGTCAATATCGTCGCGCGCCAGCATTTCGCGATAATCGTGATAGGCTTTGCAATCTTTGTTTCCATATTTGGCGTTGACGGTGTCCACCGCAGCCTGCAGATGATCTTTGTGTAGATCGCAGGCCGCGACCACCTGGCAATCATTCTCGGCCAGAAATGCCTTGGTGTTGCCCGGACCCATCATGCCCCAGCCGATAACGCCCAGGGTGATGCGATTGGAAGCGGAAGGGCGATCCGTGCCCCATGCGCTGGAGGGCAGCATCGCCGCGGCTCCAGCTACCTTGATAAAATCGCGCCGGTTCAAATGCGAAAGCGGACTGGAACCCGATTGCAGTTTTTTCATCGTCGTCTCCGAGGTTCTTATACATGCGCTAGGCCCGGCACACACAGATGCCGAACTCAAGCCATGAAATCGATAGAAATTGTTGCACAGGAAGATTAGCACGAGGTGCGGGAGCTGCGCGCTTGCTGACAAAACTAAGGAGGCCGGCTCTCTGCTGCAGCCGTTACGATTTATTGAAGAGCGAGAACGCTACTGCTGCGCATGGCCTCAATTTCATCGTGCGTCTGATCGGCGGCGGTGCGGCGATCGGGATAGACGCGCGGCTCACCAAACTGCACAACGGCGTGGAAGCCGGCCACGCCCAGCACCTTCCAAAGGTGGTTCGTGAACGTCTCGTCGCCGTACCAGCAGAGCTCGATCTCCGGGGTGCCGTCCTCGAAGATATAGCGGACACAGGCTGTGGTGATGGGCGCTCCGAGTGACGTGGCGGGGTCAATGAGCCGGGAGTGGAAGCGGAGAACCGAACTGCCGTCGGTGCTGGTGCCCTCAGGAAAGAGCAGCACCGGAATCGGAATGGAGAGCTTGAGCCGCTCGGTCATCTGATCGGCCACCGACATGGCGCTGGCCAGACTGGAACGGTCGACAAAGATGGTTCCACCGCTGCGCGACGCTTTGCCGAAGAAAGGCCAGCCACCAACTTCGACCTTGGCAACAAAGAAGCAAGGCATGGCCGCCGAAAGAACAAGAATGTCAATGTAGCTGAGGTGGTTTGAAACCACCAGGCCGTGCGTGGGCGGCCGGCCTTCAATCCTGTATTGAACACCGAGCGAAACCAGCACCATGCGGGCCGATTGCTGCACCCAGACGGCACGCCGCTCCAAAGTGAGCGGCCCACGCAGGCGGAGCAGCCAATAGCGAAGAATGACCAGAAGTAGAGTGAAGACCAGCGCCACAGCGCGCCGGATTCGGCGCAGGCTCATTGTATGAGCGGAGCGAGAAAGCGATGCCGCGCCGAAGGCGATATCGACTGGAGATCGAGCAGAGTCAAGAAATCGATGGAGCCAAACTCCCGGTCCCAGGCCGGCGGACCGCCAATACGGGCGCCAATAGCCAGGTAGGTCTTCAAGAGCTTGGGGACCTTGACTGGAGTTTGTGGGGTCTGATCTTCTTGCAGGTCCGGCGGCTGCGCATACCGGGCTTCGTGCTCGATGGGGCAGGCGTACGCGGCGGTCGGCTCGGTTCGAAACTCCGGTGAAACCCGATATTGCTCAAGCTGGCGATACATCTGCCAACCCTCTGCCGGGTCTTTGGAGTTCAACGAAGAGCAGCCGATCAGGTAACGCAGCCCCATGTCGGTAGCATACTGTGCGATGCCCCTCCACAACAACATCAGCACTTCCGGAGTGCGGTGCTCGCGGTCGATGGAGGCCCGGCCCAGTTCCAGAATGCCGGCCCGCAGTGGCTCATAGGGTGCAAAGCTGAACTCCTGCTCGGAGTAGTAGCCCAGGTTGCGCTCGGCAGTGGTTCCAGATTGCATCCGGTAGGTGCCCACAATGCGGCGCGCAGGACTGTCTTCCTGCTTGTCCTCCACCAGAAGATGCTCGCAGACGTGATCAAAACGGTCGGTATCGAGCCCCGTTTGATAGGAGCTTTCAAGCCCCTCGCCCAGTTCGATATTGAAGACCTTGAAGCGCAAACGGCAGGCGGCCAGGCGATCTTCCGCAGTCTCGGCAAGCCGGACCCGGTACCGTCCAACTTCGGCATGAATCTGCGGCCTGACCAGAACCGAAGACAGGGACGGATCAATCGTCGGTAGAGAGATCTCCACCAGAGAGGTGGAACTGGAAGCGAGCTTCAGCGGAACCTTCTGCCCTGTGTATGGAGTCACGGGAGTAGTATCCGCCAGAAATTGTAAGAGGAAAGTGAATAGGATGCAAATGCTGTGCAAATATCTTGTTCAAACCGTAACCAGACAGTAACAATCTCAGTTGGTGTAGACCCTCACGTAATCCACCAGCATCTCGGCTCGAAATTTGGTGCTCGAGTCGGGATTTCCGGGCCAGTCTCCACCGATGGCCAGATCGAGAAGGATGAAGTTGGCCTGGCCGTCATCGAATGGCCACGCTGCGCCGCTGCGGCCCTTGATGTTCTCGGGGCTGTAGGTGACATAGGGATGCGCGGGATCGTCGACGTAATACGAAATGTTGCCCGGGGACCAGATCATCCCGTAGGTGTGCCAGCTTGCTGCAGTCTGTCCAGAGGGAAAGTCGTAGACTTCGCCCAACGCGGGGCCGATGAAGCCGGGACCGTGAATCGAGCCCTGGTTCCAGTCAGGAGATTTGGGCGCATTGGTCCGCTCCAGCACATCCATCTCGCCGCAGGCCGGCCAGTTGACGGTGGCGATATTGTTGCCCATCAGCCAGACGGCAGGCCACATTCCCTGTGACTCCGGCACCAGGGCTCGCGCCTCAAAACGGCCGTACTGGAAACTGAACAGGCCCTGGGTCTTGAGTTGCGCCGCTGTATAAACTCCCGCCGAAGGCTGTTCGGCGACGATGTGAAGGTAGCCGTCGGTGCCCACATACGAACTCGGACGTGCGGTACTGCACGGCGGCGTATTCGTGCCCCAGGCGCAGTTGCTCTCCAGTTCCTTATTGCCGTTGGTTCTTGTGTCGTAAGTCCAGATCTTCGGGTCGGGCCGCGCTATGGCGCCCGTGGAATTGGCAAACTCGTCGGACCACACCAGCGTTCCCGGGGGAATTCTGAGATCGAACTTCCTGCTGGTGATGGTGCTGGTCACGTAATCATCAGCTGTGGCGATGGCCTTGACGGTAAGCTTTGAGGCGACGAGAAATGGCGTATGGTAGATCTGCGAAGAAGCGCCGGGCGTAGTCCCGTTTACGGTGTAATAGATGGTTGACCCGGGAGTGGTGGCGGCCAGGCTGACGATCACAGCTCCGTTTTGAGCGGCGGTGGCTGCAATGGTGGGCGCGGCCGCCCGTGCCGGGTAAGCGTTGCCGCTTTGACCTACCCCAAATACCAAAAGCCCGCACAACAGAGTCGCTGCCCTCATAGCCCGCCTGCCTCTAATCAAAATTGCGCGGGACGAGTACACTGCCCACCCCGGCGCCTCCATCAAAACACGATGGAACCTGAACGTCAAATAACGAAAGAATTAGAAGCGGGAACCGGCCTTTGAAACAGATTTTGAGCTAAAAAAACGAACGGCCGGGAGCGCAGCTTGCCGCCAGGCAGTTGCGCCCCGGCCGTTCGAGGAGGCCATACGTGTTCGCTTTTCTGATTACCTAATCCCAATGTGACACGAGCGACGGAAATAATATGCAAATCAGACAGCAAGAAACTAACAAATATTCGGCCGCCGTGGCAGATCGCAATTTTGGCCGGAAATTCTATTCTGCAAGATCGTAGTTCAGGTTTTGGCCGAGCCAGCGCTCGACTTCCGGAACGCTCATTCCCTTGCGTTCCGCATAATCGGCGACCTGGTCGCGGTCGATCTTGCCAAGCGAGAAGTAACGCGATTCCGGGTGGGCGAAGTAAAGTCCGCTCACGCTTGATCCTGGCCACATGGCAAACGACTCGGTGATCAGCATCCCGGTGTTGGCCTGCACGTTGAGCAAGCTCCACAATGTGCCTTTTTCCGTGTGATCGGGGCAGGCCGGGTAACCCGCTGCCGGGCGGATGCCGCGATACTTCTCATGGAGCAGCTCGTCGATGCTCAGATTTTCTTCGCGGCCGTAACCCCATTCGTCGCGCACGCGCTTGTGCAGGCATTCGGCGAAAGCCTCCGCAAGTCTATCGGCAATGGCTTCGGCCATGATGGCGTTATAGTCGTCCTGCTCGGCTCGGAAACGGTCGCATAGTTCCTTGAGCCCGATTCCGCTCGTCACCGCGAAAGCGCCAATGTTGTCGTGCAGCCAGGTCTCTTTCGGAGCAATGAAGTCTGAGAGCGACCGGCACGGCTGGCTGCTCTCAGTGGACGATTGCTGGCGGAGGAAATGGAATCGCGCTAGAGGCTCGTTGCGTTTGCCATCGGAATACAGTTCCACGTCGTCGCCCACTGCGCTCGCAGCAAAGAAGCCGTAAACACCTCGCGCCGTGATCAGCTTCTTCTCGACGATTTGATCGAGCAGAGCGTTGGCTTCGGCAAAGATCTGCCGCGCCTGTGCGCCTTGCTCTGGATGATCGAGAATGCGGGGGTAAACGCCCTTCAACTCCCAGGTGTGAAAGAACGGCGTCCAGTCAATGAATTCACGCAGCGTTGCGAGTGGAAAATCATTTAGCACACGCATGCCGGTAAACTCCGGAACGGGCAGGTCTTCGGTACGCCATTCGATCGGCGTCCGCCTGCTGCGAGCGGTCTCAAGCGAAACAACCTGCTGGCGCGACGCGGAGTGAGCCTTGCGAAGTGCCTCGTATGCGGCGCGATGTTCGGCGACGAACGCTTCCCTGCCATCGTCGCTCAACAGGCTGGTAGTCACTGGCACCGCACGGCTGGCATCGAGCACATGCACCACCGGCTCACTGTAGTGGGGCGCAATCTTCACCGCCGTGTGCGCGCGGCTCGTGGTCGCTCCGCCAATGAGCAGAGGCAGCTTGAATCCCTGGCGCTCCATCTCTTTGGCGACATGCACCATCTCGTCAAGAGACGGCGTAATCAAGCCGCTCAGGCCGATCATGTCCGCCTTCTCTTCCTTCGCGCGTTCCAGGATTCTTTCGCACGGGACCATCACTCCCAGGTCGATGACGTCGTAGTTATTGCAGGCCAGCACTACGCCCACAATGTTTTTGCCAATATCGTGAACGTCGCCCTTGACCGTTGCCAGCAGGATTTTCCCTTGCGCCTTGACCACTTCGCCGGCCGCAACCATCGCCGCCTTCTCGGCCTCCATGAACGGAGTCAAGTGCGCCACGGCTTTCTTCATCACCCGGGCAGACTTGACCACTTGCGGCAGAAACATCTTTCCGGCTCCGAACAAATCGCCCACCACGCTCATGCCGTCCATCAGCGGGCCTTCGATCACCAGTAGTGGTCGCCCCAGCTTGACTCGCGCTTCTTCTGCATCGATCTCGATGAATGTATCAATCCCTTTCACCAGCGCGTGTGTAAGACGTTCCTCCACCGATCCGTTGCGCCACTCCTCAGTCTTCTTCTCGCTCACCGCCGCACCGGCGCCCTTCAGCGTTTCGCCGAAATCGACCAGTCGTTCGCTCGCATCGGGCCGGCGGTTGAGCAGCACATCCTCGACCAGCACCTTCAACTCCGGGTCAATCTCCTCGTAGACTTCGAGCATCCCGGCGTTGACGATGCCCATATCCATGCCCGCCGCTATGGCGTGATAAAGAAACGCAGAGTGCATGGCTTCGCGCACTTTATTGTTGCCGCGGAAGCTGAACGATATATTCGAGACGCCGCCTGAGACTTTCGCGTGCGGCAGGTTGGCCTTGATCCAGCGTGTGGCTCGCAGATAATCGACGGCGTAGTTGTTGTGCTCCTCCATGCCGGTGGCAACGGTGAGGATATTCGGATCGAAGATGATGTCCTCGGGCGGAAATCCAACCTCGTTCACGAGGATCTTATAGGCCCTCTCGCAGATGCGGATCTTCTCCTCGTAAGTCGCGGCCTGGCCTTGTTCGTCAAAGGCCATCACCACGGCCGCCGCGCCATACTTGAGGACCGTCGCGGCGTTCCTGCGAAATTTGTCCTCGCCCTCCTTCAGCGAGATCGAGTTCACGACGCCCTTGCCTTGCAGGCACTTAAGCCCCGCCTCAATCACTTCCCACTTCGACGAGTCCACCATGAACGGAACTTTAGCGACCTCGGGCTCGCTGGCCAGCAACTGCAGGAAGCGCGTCATGGCCGCCACGCCGTCGATCATTCCCTCGTCCATGCAGATGTCGAGAATGTTGGCGCCATTTTCCACTTGCTGCCGGGCAACGCTCACCGCTTCTTCGAATTTGCCTTCCTTCACCAGCCGGGCAAACTTCGGCGATCCGGCCACATTGGTCCGCTCGCCGATCATGATGTAGACTCCCGGTTGCTGGGTGAATGGCTGCGACCCGGATAACCGGAGCGGCTCGGTCTCGCTCATGCCGCGACCTCGATCCGTGCAGCGTACTTGCGCGGAGGCAAGCCCTCCAGAGCCCTGGCAATTGCAGCGATATGCTCAGGCCGATTGCCGCAACAGCCTCCGGCAATATTGATCAGCCCCGCCCGTGCAAACTCGCCCAGATAACGCGCCATATCATCCGGCCCAAGATCGAAACCGGTTTCTGAAAGCGGATTGGGCAAGCCGGCATTCGGATAGCAGGAGATGGCCACATCCGCCTTTTCAGACAGCTCGCTCAGGAACGGATACATAAGATCCGGCCCGAGTGAGCAGTTGAGCCCCACTGACAGCGGCTTCACGTGCTTCACCGCGTTCCAGAACGCCTCAGTCGTCTGCGCGGAGATCACCGTTTCACCGCCGCGTCCCACAGCCGCCGAGATCATCACCGGCAACTCCTTGCCATCTTCGTCGAAGACCTCGCGGATGGCGACAAGCGCCGCTTTGGCGTTAAGTGAATCGAAGATCGTCTCCACCATCAGCAGGTCTACACCGCCGGCGATGAGTGCCCGCACCTGCTGTTTGTAGGCGGTCTTCACCTGGTCGAAGGTGACGACGCGGAATCCCGCATCATCGGCATCGGGCGAGTTTGACAACGAGACGGTCATGGGACCGACGGCCCCGGCAACAAACCGCTGACGCCCCGTCTCCTTGCCGACGCGGTCGGCTAGTTCCCTGCACTGCCGAGCCGAGGTCTCATTGATTTCCCAGGCCAGCTTGTTGAGGAACTCGTCGTCGATGACTTTTTGATAGAACGCAGGATCCTTGCGTCCGCCGCGCTCGCGTGGATCGTCGACAAAAAATTCGCTCTGCGTGATGCTGGTGGCGCCGAAGGTGTTGGTCTCGATGATGTCCGCCCCAGCCTCCAGAAACCGGCGATGAATATCGCAGATCATCTCCGGCTGCGTCAGCGAAAACAGGTCGCCGTTATTCAGCAGGTCCTTTTTCGAATTCCTGAAGCGCTCTGCGCGAATATCCGCTTCCTTCATCCCGTAGGTGCGAATCGTCGTGCCCATCGCTCCATCAATAATGGCGATACGGTTTTCGAGGATCTTCTGGAGGGGATGTTGGTTTGCGGTCTTCATTTCACTCCCATGGCACCGTCAGCTCCCGGCGCGCATCGCTTCAGCACTTAAAAACTCAGCTTATGTCGCTATTGAACCCGATGGCCGCCGGGGAAAATAGGGAAAGCTGCCTACCTTCTAGCATATACGGTCCCGGATTTTGTTTTTGTTTGGTTTTTCGGCCAGCATTTTTCCTTTTGATTCCGGTAGTAGACAGAGATCCGGATCGCCATGCGATCCGGATCTCTCCATTGAGGACGAACCTCGGACTCAACTACTGCTTCTAGTCCTTCGCCTCAGGCTCCCGCATTAGGTTGGGCAGCACCCTGCGACGATCCGCCGTCGCAGCATTTCTTGCCGGCGATGTGGGCACACTTCTTACCGCAGTTCTTGCCTTTGCTGCACATTTTTGCGCTGTCGCCGTTGCAGCATTTCATGTCGCAGCCGTTTTTGCAGCAGTCCTTCTCGCAACTGCCGTGGCAGCAGGCTGCGCAGTTCGAGCTTCCTGCAGCTTGGTTGGTGATCGGGCATTTCGCGCCCGTCTGCGTCTGCGATGTCTGGGCAAATGCGACCACCGCGAAAACGAGCATGAACGATAGAAAAGCTATGGTGCGTTTCATTGAAATCTCCTTTACGTTGAAAATGCAAAAATATCGAGCCGCCAGGATTCTCGAGGAACCTGTGGCTGCTTCATTTGCTTGAACGCAAGGAGCGGTTTAAATCCGAAAGACCTGGAAGAGGATGTACCTGGCCGACGCGGATGCAGTAATGCCACCTGGCGGCGCGGCAACAATGACTGTTACCGGGTCAGTGACTGTCAAGGGCACCAATTCAAAGTGCGCGGTTCTGAGAATCTTTTGCCTTAGCCCAGATGCTGAGGGAACAATCCCCTGCAGGAAAGCGTTGTGGCAGCAATTCATCTCGCAGCCGGTACCGGCAATCTGGATGGGCATCTGGCAGTCCATGCCCATCTGGCTCATCGACATGCCGCAGTCGGGTGCGCAGGGCGCCATTGCGGGAGCACCCATGGCGCACGTTACTCCGGCAAGGGCCGGTTGAGCCGCGAGCGACGCCACTACGGCGAGAGCGACGATTTGGAGAAACCTCTTCATCAGCTTAAGCAAGATTATACCCGGCCGAATACCCGGTCTGTGCGATGAATCACAATCATAAGACGTACGGAATGCCCGAAAGATAGGCCGCAAAAACATTTAGGCCCTTATTTCGCCGCCGTAAATGCCTCGATCGGCACCAGCATATCTTCCTTGCGCATCACCAGATTGGTGGCGTTCAGCGTGGCCAGTTCGAAGCCGTGGCCGTGGGTGATGGCGTCCGTCGGGCAGGCTTCGACGCAGTAGCCGCAGAAGATGCAGCGGTTGTAATCGATGTTGTAGACCTTGGCATAACGCTCAGAGGAGGAGATGCGCTGCTCTTTAGTGTTGTCGGCGGCCTCAATGAAGATGCAGTTCGCCGGGCAGGCGGCGGCACAGAGGAAACAGGCTACGCACTTCTCCAGGCCGTTCTCGTCACGCTGCAGAACGTGAGCGCCGCGGTAGCGCTGCTCAAGGACCGCTCCGCGCAGTGGGCCGGGGCCGTCGGGGTAGTTTTCCACCTGCGTGGGCTCCAGTATCTCCCCGAAGGTGATGCTCATGCCCTTGGCAATGGCGGCGATGTTCCCCACTATCGACATAAAGCAAGTATACGATGGGCCGCGGTCAGGACATATCCCACTCGATGCGCAACCTGGTGACCGTCAGGAGGTGGCGCCTTGGTTGCGCATCCTTTGCTCTGACTCCGGCAGGGTCAAGCCCATATGCTGCAAGCGCTTACTTGGGGCGTTGCTCCTCCGGACGTTGTGGCGCGACTGGGCGCTGCGGAGGCGCTGGCCGTTGCGGCGCCACCGGATGCGGTTGCGGTGGTGGCGCAGGGTGTGGCGGCGCGGCCGGATGCGGTTGCAGTGCCCTTTGGCGTTGCGGCGGCGGAGCGGCCGGATGGGGTTCGGGTGCTACCGCGTGTTGCTGCGGTGCCAACTGATGCGCTTGTGGCTGCGGAGCCGTTTGGCGTTGTTGTGGCGTGATTGGACGCATTTGCGGTTGCGGCGCTACCTGACGTTGTTGCGGCGTGACTGGATGCATTTGCTGTTGCGGTGCGGTCTCATGTTGCTGCACTTGCGGCGTCGCCTGGCGCTGTTGCTCCTGCGGGGCAACCTGGTTGTGAATCTGCAGCGGCGGCGGGGGCTTCACATTGCGATCAGCCGCCAGAGGCTGCCTGACGGCCACGCTGGCTGGGTGGCCATTATTGACGGCTGCAAACTGTGCCTTGTTTGTGCTTGCAGCGTGCTGGTTCTGGATCTGCGCCGTCATGGGCGCAACATGAGGCGCACGCAACGCAACCAATTCGGCCGGTCTCGCTCGCACCTGGACTCCACCCGAACCGCCATTGAAACTCACATGGTTGTTGTTCGTAATGGTGGTGACCGAGTGGCTGTAGACGTTATGCACGACGCTGGTGTTTATGTTGTTGACCGTCGTGTTGTAGTTGAAGTGGCCGCCGTTCCAGTAGCCGCCCTGGTAACCGGCGCCGGTGTAGCCATAGCCGTAGTTAATGCCGCCGTAGAAGCCGATGTACTGGCCCCAGTAGCCGTGGTAGAAGCGAAAGTGGTGATTCCAGTAGCCCCAATAGCCGGGCGTCCAAAGAGCGCCTACATAGGGAGCCTCCGTCCACACGCCTGGAACCCAGTAATAGCCCTCTGGAGCCCAAGCCCAGTAGCCGGGCGTCCATAGATAGTCATCGCCAGGATCTGGCGGCTGATCATAGTCAGGTAACAGTGGAGGCGCCTGATCGGCGGTGTATTCCGGCTGCTCTCCGTAGCCCGGATCATAGTTACCCTGGTCATCGGTCTCGCCGGAATCCGGCGCAGGGGCACTTGGCTGGCTACTGTATGTTGCGGGAGCCGCACTGCTCGCATCCGTCGACACGGGAGCCAGGTTGGCCGATGCGGGGTCCGAAGCAAGGCTCTGGTCTTGATTCTTGTGGCATCCGGCGGCCAAAAATGCAACCGCGAGGGCAAGCAGTGACAATCTTCCAAATCTGGGTAAGTAGCTCATTTCAATCTCTCCAGTGAGATTAGATGCTATCTGGAGCGAAAAGGGACAAACCGTTCACTTTTGACCTATTCGCGATCGGGCTCAATGACGGGTTCCGGGAGGCGCGGCCTGGCCGTGGTTGTTGGCCGGTGGAGTGGTCACCGGCTTGCGCGTGGAGCTGGGTTGCACGGTCTGCCGGCAGAGCCATGAGTCCTGGCCATGCGACAGGTCCGGAACGACACTCATGAAGCCACACAGCCGTTGCTCCAAGGAGTTTGCGGCCGGTCCGGTCAGCAGTTGAGTCCGCTCCTGGCCGCTCAGCGGGTCCAGATCGTAGCGGTAAACATAATCCTCGGGCGGCTTCTGACTTCCGTAGTCAATGTGGTTCCAGGCGCCCACCAGTTCCCGTCCGTCTGGATCCGCCATCGCCGTGCAAACCTGGGTCCAGTTGACGCCGGTTGGCGGGTTGGCGCTCCACACCGGCGCCGCATCGGAGCCACGCATCCAGCGCGCCGCCCACACGTGGTGCGAAAGATCATAGTAAAAAGCCGTGAAATAGGTTTGCGCCGCGCAGTCGCGGCAATTGTCGTAGAGAATGGCCGGCTCCAGGGGCGCGCCCGGTGCAAAACGCATCCTTTCGAGCCAGCGCAGATTCACTCCCTTGAGCAAGGGCGCAACTACATGGCTGGTAAGCGACACGCTCCACACTGTGAAGGTGTCGTTGTTGGCCGGCGACTGCGGCGTGGCCCTGTATGTGGTCACCACCAGCGCCGCATCGTACTGGACGCCGATCTCGCGAATCGCCGTCCAATCCTGTTCCGACAGCGAGCGCGTGACCCAGACGATAATGTCCTGATCTTTTTGCGAGTGGAAGTCCATCCAGCGAAATGGATCCTGCTGAGCATAGGAGGGCGTTGCCACGGCCAGGATTGCCGCTATAAAACCACAGAAGAGTCGAGGGAAAACAACCCGCATGAATCTAGATATAGCAGAGAGATACGTCTGAGCGGCGCGAAGACCAGTTCGCTCTTTCCGAATGGCCGACCATAGCTGGCCAATCTTTGCCCGTTTTCACGCGCTATTCAGTTTTTTGCCCTCGTGAGGGTCTTTGCGAGCCGATTTGAGGCCCCTCGGGCCGGCTTATCTCAGACTTCTTCGGCAAGAGTGCTCATTTCTTTTCGCCCCCAACTCCAAGTGCAGTATAATAGTTGCGACTCTGGGCCGACCCGTAATTCCGTGACTAAGTCACGGATGGAGATGGTCGAGTGAGCCGATTGGCAGAAGTAAGCAACACGCTTCGCTGGCAACTCATCTTTCGCTGGACGATTGCAACTTGCGCCCTGATTGATTGTTGGATTAGCCGATTCATAGTAGACGTCGATACCACCTCTTACCTGGACATCGGCGATCAATACTGGAAAGGCAATTGGCATCTAGCATTAAACGCATATTGGTCTCCCCTCTTTAGTATCTTGACCGGATTGACCCTTCGGTTGTTCAGGCCGTCCATCCGATGGGAGTTTCCGGCCATACATCTCCTGAGTTTCCTCATATTTCTCGGGACCCTCGCGTGCTTTGAGTTTTTCTGGCGGGAACTGCTCGCATCTGTGGGCGAGAGTGACGTCGCAAGCGAGTCGCGGCCGTACGCGTGGTCGCTTGGTTACTTGATTTTCGCTTATATCCACTTCTTCGTGCACCCCCTGTCCCGTCTCAATCCGGATCTGTTGGTGGCTGCGCTCGTCTACCTGTTGTTTGGCCTAATGTTGAAATTTGCCAACGAGCGCTTAACGATCCATTCCGCGGCCCTCTTTGGAGCCGTGCTGGGGATTGCATACCTGGCAAAAACCGCCATGTTATTTCTTGGATTCGTACTGCTTGCTACGATGCTTGCCGGCCAATGGAAACATCGTGCATGCCTGCGTCCAGCAGGGATAGCGATGCTTGCCTCTCTGCTCGTCACCGCGCCATTCATCATTGCCATTTCCCTAAGCTATCACCGCTTCACTTTTGGGGATGCCGGCCAGTTGAATCTCGCGTATTCAGTAAACAACGAAACGCCGATGCATCGGCATTGGCAAGGCGATGAGGCAACGCATATTAAGCCTCTGCATTCGACGCGAAAGCTTCTTAGCTGGCCCGAAGTATACGAGTTTGGCACCCCCATTGCTGGAACTTATCCGGTTTGGTTTGACCCAACCTATTGGTGGGAAGGCGCCGACGAGCGGATGCATCCAATCCCCGAGCTCAAAACATTCATCAAATACATCGTCAAGATCGCTCGACTCCAAATGTCGGATATGAGTCTAATGACTATTGTGACGCTGTTCGCCCTTTTGCTGAGCGATAGAATTTGTGACTTCTGGCGAAAACTAAGAAAGCTTTGGCCCATTCTGTTGCCGGCCGGCTCGGCTTTCCTCGTATACGCTCTCGTGTACTGGGAGCCACGCTACACAATCGGACAAGCGGCCGCGATATGGGGCGCGCTAATACTTTCCTTGAGCATTGCAGATAAGAGGTTGAAGGTAAAAGTGCTCCGCGCCGCTGCCGTCACGCTTACCGTAATGGTGGTGTATAGCGTGTTTCACACGTTCATCATGGATTACAAATCCGAGCGCCGGTGGGCGGAGCAAGTTACTGTGGCGGAGCAATTGCGCTCCATGGGTATCGAACCGGGTGATCGCGTCGCATTGATCGGGGACGGGTTTTGGGAGTCCTGGGCACGGCTCGACAGGGTGACAATTGTTGCAGAGGTGCCTCAGCAGAATATGAAATCCGGCGACTCGGCTGCTGCCTTCTGGAACTCAGATGCCGAGAGCCAGCAGACTGTCCTCAATGTGCTTAAGAGTACGGGGACTAAGGCAGTAATCGCCTCAACATCATCAAAAGTTCTCCCGCAAGGATGGATTTCCGTAAGTCGAACGGATCACTCGGTTCTCTTCTTCCGGTAACAAGTCCGGCTCAAGCTGAATTCCGACTGGCCAGTTACACCTGGTCGAACAGTAGAGCCGCGGCACAGACAAGAGCAAAACTCCAAAGCTACTTCATGACAAATCACAGTTCCTACCTCCGAAATCAACTACAGGCCCAGTTTCTCCCATAGCTCATCCACGCGGGCTTTGGTTGCGCGGTCCATCTCGATCATTGCGGGCCAGGGGCGCTCGAAGCCTTCAGCCTTCCATTTGCGCGTGGCGTCTATGCCCATTTTGGAGCCGTAGTTGGGCAGGCGTGAGGAGTGGTCGAGCGAATCGATCGGGCCGAGCATGAACTGAATGTCGCGCTCGGGGTCGATGTTGTTGGCTACGCGCAGCACTACTTCGGCAACGTTTTGCACGTCGCAGTCCTCGTCCACCACGATGATGCACTTGGTGAACATCGCCTGGCCAAGCGACCAGATGGCGTTCATCACCTTGCGGGCGTGGCCGGGATAACTTTTCCGAATCGAAACCAACATCAGGTTGTGAAAGACGGCTTCGACGGGGAGATGAATGTCTACGATCTCGGGGATGGCCATCTTCATGGCGGGCAGGAAGATGCGCTCCACGGCCTTGCCCATCCATGCGTCTTCCATGGGAGGCTTGCCGACGATGGTGGCGGCGTAGATGGGATCTTTGCGGTGGGCAATGCAGGTGAGATGGAAGACGGGGTAATCGTCGGTGAGGGTATAGAAACCGGTGTGGTCGCCGAAGGGGCCTTCGCTGCGCAGTTCGCCCAGCTCGACGTAGCCTTCGAGGACGATCTCGGCGTTGGCGGGAACTTCGAGATCGACGGTTTCGCATTTGATGATCTCCACCGGCTTGCCGCGCAGGAAACCGGCGATCAGGTATTCTTCCACCTCAGGCGGCGCGGGAACGATGGCGGCAAATGTTGTGGCCGGATCGGTGCCGATGGCTACAGCAACCTCAAGCCGCGAGCCTTTCAGGTTGCCCATCGCTACCTGCGGCATTCCGCCGGTGGGGCCGTCGGGAATTGAGACTGCTCCGCCCGCCGATTCCGCCATCGCCGCCACGCGGGCCGTGCTGGGATCGGCATCGGAAGCCGACGAAGCCGCCGCGCGGAGGGCTTCACGGTAGTGCTCAGCCGCTACCTTTTGCCGCTGCCAGTGCATGCCGGTGGTTTGGCCGTCGTACACCTGCATGCGGTACATCCCGATATTGCGCTTGCCGGTGCGCGGGTCGCGAGTGACGACGCAGGGCAGCGTGATGAAGCGGCCTCCGTCTTGCGGCCAGCACTTGAGGATTGGGAATTGGTTGAGGTCGATGTTGTCCTTGACGATGACCTCTTTGCAGCGCGCGTCTTTGGCGCTGACGGTCTTGGGGAATGCGCTGGTGAGCGCGCCCAGTTGCGGCAGCATCTTGAGTTTGTCAAGCAGGCCTTCGGGAGCCTTCACGTTCATCAGGCCTTTGATCCGTTCGGCAATCTCATCCAGCCGCTCGACTCCGAGGGACAGCGCCATGCGCCGTTCGCTGCCGAATTGATTGATGAAGACCTTGTGGCCGGGGTGGCCTTTCACCTTTTCAAAAAGCAGCGCCGGGCCGCCGCTTTTGGAGACGCGGTCAGTGATCTCGGTGATCTCAAGCTCCGGTGAAACTTCTTCGCGGATGCGTTTGAGTTCGCCAGCTTTTTCGAGTGCTTTGATCCAGTCGCGCAGATCGTCGTAGGCCACGGGTGCTAACTCCTGAGACGATGATTCTTCTCCCTTTCATACTAAAGCTTGTTGAGGGCGCAATGGGCTTTGTCTTTCAGTAACCGCCTGTGCCATACTGCGAAAACGACGCTCGTGCCGTCC